>PJUE01000096.1_pt1 | contig 121143 bp, 111 predicted proteins | sample 1512171 | NCBI WGS metagenome assembly PJUE01 (sample SAMN08177674, study PRJNA422409) | Feces metagenome, whole genome shotgun sequencing project. | isolation source: Chicken feces (3) enriched on wood chips: alkali lignin treatment | host: Gallus gallus | place: USA: Madison | collected 2015-01-15
AAAGCCATGACCGAACAGACCCCTGAAACGCAGCAGCCCCCCGTCGACGAGAACAGCCTCATCGCCGAGCGCCGCGCGAAACTCACGGCGCTGCGCGGGCAGGGCATTGCCTACCCGAACGACTTCCGCCGCGAAGACTTCGCTGGCAAGCTGCAGGCCGAGTACGCTGATGCCGAGGCCTGGACCAGTGAAGCGCTGGAAGCCACCGGCCGCACGGTAAAGATGGCTGGCCGTTTGATGGCCAAGCGCATCATGGGCAAGGCCAGCTTCGCCCAGATCCAGGACGAAAGCGGCCGCATCCAGCTGTTCCTGCAGGCCACCGCGCTGGGTGACATCTATGCCGCGTTCAAGGGCTGGGACGTGGGCGACATCATCGCCGTCGAGGGTGGGCTGACCCGCACCAAGACCGGTGAGCTGTCGGTCAAGGCCACCAGCATCCGCCTGCTGACCAAGTCGCTGCGCCCGCTGCCGGACAAGTGGCATGGCCTGGCCGACGTGGAGCAGCGCTACCGCCAGCGTTACGTCGACCTGATCGTCACCCCGGAGTCGCGCGAGGTCTTCATCAAGCGCTCCAAGATCATCCGTGCGATGCGCGCCTGGCTGGACAGCCGCGACTTCCTGGAAGTCGAGACGCCGATGATGCATTACATCCCCGGCGGCGCCACGGCCAAGCCGTTCACCACCCACCACAATGCGCTGGACCTGGACCTGTACCTGCGCGTGGCGCCGGAGCTCTATCTGAAGCGCCTGGTGGTGGGTGGCCTGGAGCGCGTCTACGAAATCAACCGCAACTTCCGTAACGAAGGCGTCAGCACCCGCCACAACCCGGAATTCACCATGATGGAGCTGTACGAGGCCTATGCCACGTACAACGAAGTGATGGACCTGACCGAGGGCGTGATCCGTGACGTGGCGCAGCGTGTGCTGGGCACCACCCAGGTGGAATGGGACGGTGCGCAGATCGACCTGGCCCCGGCGTTCCGCCGCTGGCGCATGGACGAGGCCGTGCGCCACCACAATCCGGAAATCAGCGTGGCCGATTGCACCGATCGCGACGCGCTGTTGCGCCATTGCGAGCGCCTGAAGATCCGCGTCAAGCCGAGCTACGGCTGGGGCAAGCTGCTGCTGGAAATCTTCGAAGCCACTGTCGAACACACCCTGATCCAGCCGACCTTCATCACCGACCACCCGGTGGAAGTTTCGCCGCTGGCCCGCGCCAGCGACACCGAGGCCGGCTATACCGACCGGTTCGAGCTGTTCGTCAACGGCAAGGAGCTGGCCAATGGCTTCTCCGAGTTGAACGACCCGGAAGACCAGGCCGCGCGTTTCCAGGCGCAGGTGGAAGCCAAGGACGGTGGCGACGACGAAGCCATGCATTACGACGCCGACTACATCCGTGCGCTGGAATACGGCATGGCACCGACCGGCGGCCTGGGCATCGGCATCGATCGCCTGGTGATGATGCTGACCGGCCGCGCCTCGATCCGCGACGTGCTGCTGTTCCCCTATATGCGTCCGGAAGCCTGAGTTTTCGGGCTGATGAGTTTGAAGGCCCCAGCGGTGACGCGGGGGCCTTTTTTGTGGCGTTGACGGTGGCTTCGGTGGTGACGCTGGTTTTGGCTTTGGCTTTGGCTTTGGCTTTGGCTTTGGCGTTGGCGTTGACCTTGAACCTTGGGCCTTGGGCCTTGGGCCTTGGGCCTCGCCGATGGCCTTGGACCTTGGCCTTGGTGTTGGACGTGGCTCTGGCTTTGGCCCTTATGCCGTCATTCCCGCGCAGGCGGGAATCGCTCTGGCTCTAGCTTTCACTGTGGCAGTCGCACGCAGCTGCCTCTATCCCGCGGCGGTGGGAACAAGGAGGAAGGGCGAACGACGAAGGCCAGAGCGATCCCCGCCTGCGCGGGAATGATGGCTCCAGGGCAGACGGCCAAGGCAGGAGCGATTCCCGCCTGCGCGGGAATGACGGCTCAAGGGCAAACGGCCAAGTCAGGAGCGATTCCCGCCTGCGCGGGAATGACGGCTCAAGGGCAGACGGCCAAGGCAGGAGCGATTCCCGCCTGCGCGGGAATGACGGCTCAAGGGCAGACGGCCAAGTCAGGAGCGATTCCCGCCTGCGCGGGAATGACGGCTCAAGAGTGCTGCACAAACAAAAAACCCTCCCGGTAAGGGGAGGGCTTTCAGTCAATTGCCTTCAAACCAACCGGTTTCCGGGTCGATCAGGCTTCCGGCTTGGCGTCACGCAACTCACGGCGCAGGATCTTGCCAACGTTGGTCTTGGGCAGCTCCTTGCGGAACTCGACAATGCGCGGGTGCTTGTAACCGGTCAGGTTGGCACGGGCAAATTCCTTTACCTGCTCCTCGGTGAGGTTGGGGTCCTTCTTGACGATGACGACCTTCACCACTTCGCCGGACTTCTCGCTGGGTGCGCCAACCGCGGCTACTTCCAGCACGCCAGGCATCATCGCAATGACGTCTTCGATCTCGTTCGGATACACGTTGAAACCGGACACCAGGATCATGTCCTTCTTGCGATCGACGATGTAGAAGAAGCCGTTCTCATCCATGCGCGCCATGTCGCCGGTATGCAGCCAGCCATCGGCGTCCATCACCTTGGCGGTTTCATCCGGGCGGTGCCAGTAGCCCTTCATCACCTGTGGGCCACGGATGCACAGCTCGCCCACTTCGCCCATCGGCACCTGCTGGCCATCATCGTTCTTGACGCAGGCATCGGTGGACGGAATCGGCAGGCCGATGGCGCCGTTGTAATCGGCAAGATTGAGCGGGTTGATGCACGCGGCCGGCGAGGTCTCGGTCAGGCCATAGGCCTCGACCAGGGTCACGCCGGTGACCTTCTTCCATTTGTCGGCAACGGCGCGCTGCACGGCCATGCCGCCGCCCAGCGCAACCTTGAGGTTGGAGAAATCCACCTGGTCGAAACCTTCGGTGTTCAACAGACCGTTGAACAAGGTGTTGACACCGGTGATGGCGGTGAAGCGGTTGTTCTTGAGCTCCTTGACGAAGCCCTTCATGTCGCGCGGGTTGGTGATCAGGTAGTTCAAGCCGCCGAGCTTCATGAAGACCAGCCCGTTCGCCGTCAGTGCGAAGATGTGGTACAGCGGCAGTGCGGTGATGATCACCTCTTCGCCGGGCTTCACGCCCGAGGCGCTGATCCACGCCGAGGCCTGCTGCATGTTGGCGATCAGGTTGCGGTGGGTCAGCATGGCGCCCTTGGCCACGCCGGTGGTGCCGCCGGTGTACTGCAGGAAGGCGATGTCGTCGTGGTCCACTTCCACCGTGGGCAGCGCGTGGCGCTTGCCCAGCGCCAGCGCCTGCTTGAAGCGGATGGCGTTGGGCAGGTCATAGTCCGGCACCATCTTCTTCACGTACTTGAGCACGAAGTTGATGATGCTGCCCTTGGGGAAGCCCAGCATGTCGCCAAGGCCGGTGGTGATGACCTGCTTGACGGGGGTGTCGGCAATCACCTGCTGCACGGTGTCGCCGAAGTTGTCGACCACCAGCAGTACCGCGGCTTCGGCATCGATGAGCTGGTGCTTGAGCTCACGCGCGGTATAGAGCGGATTGACGTTGACCACCGTCAGGCCGGCACGCAGGATGCCGAAGATGGCGATGGGGTATTGCAGGCAGTTGGGCATCATCACCGCAACGCGGTCGCCCTTCTTGAGCTGCAGTTCGCCGAGCAGGTAGGCCGCGAACTGGGAGACCAGCACGTCGGCTTCGCCATAGGTGAGGGTCTTGCCGAAGTTGGAGTAGGCAGGCCGATCACGGAACTTGGCCACAGACGTATCAAACACGGCGGCAACGGAGCGGAACTCGTTGACGTCGATTTCAGCCGGGACACCGGCCGGGTAGCTCTGCAGCCAGGGACGTTCCTGATTCATCTTCCCCTCCAGGAAATGGAATGATCTATTGGGTCAGGCGCGGCATTGGGCACCGGCACCGTTGCTGTCAGCATACCGTTCCGAATTGAAAAGGCGAAGAGGCTGAGATGATCCGAACTGTACTCAACTACATGCTTATGGTGGCGATCGTGCTTGGCATGGCCGCATGCAAGGCAGATCCCCCTGAGCAACGTCTGCGGCAGACGATTGCTGCGATGCAGGAGGCGGTGGAAGCGGGCAGACCCAAGGACTTCATGGCCTCGGTGGCTCCCGATTTCGTCGGCAACGAGGGCCTGGATCATGCCGGGCTGCATAACCTGCTGAAGGCACAGCTGCTGCTCAACAGCAAGGTGGCCGTCCAGACCGGCCCGGTATCGGTGGATGTGCAGGGGGAGGTCGCATCGGTACGCTTCAGTGTGCTGCTGGCAGGCGGCAACCGCGGCCTGCTGCCGGAGCGTGGGCAGATGCAGGAAGTCGTCAGTGGTTGGCGCGAGCAGGACGGACAGTGGCAGCTGTACAGCGCCAGCTGGGAGCCGGTGGGGCGCTGATCATCGGCTACGCAGGCAGTTGGTCGCGGGCGTATGCCGTGAAGCGGCTGGCGGACTGTCTTGCTGTGGCTACAGGCTGTGCAGGTACGGCTCCTGCCGAGCATGGCTCGGCACTACAGGGGCCTATGGATTGTCGGTGGTTGGCGAAATCGCGGCCGTACGCTTCGCGGGTGCGGCTCTTGCCGAGCATGGCTCGGCACTACAGGGTGCTAGATGGTGCTGCACTGGCGCCAGCGCACCGGCTCCTCCACGCCGGGGCGCGGGTTGAGCTGCACGCGGGAGGTGCGCAGCGACGGATAGCGCTGCAACACCGCGCAGATGCGCGGCCAGGTATCGGCAGCTTCACCCGTGCGTTCGACCGACAGCGTCGAGCGCGTCAGCCAGATGCCGCTGACCACACCGGGGGTGGCAGCCAGCGCCCGTGAAACCTCCTTCTGGTAACGGGTCAGGGTTTCCGGATCGGGATCCTGGATCTGGTTGCCGGGATCGACAGGCTCGCTGTTGGCTGCGGCGGCAGGGCTGGCTGCGTCGGTCTCGTCGGCGGGCGTGCCCGCGACCGGCGCGGTAGCCGCTACGGGAGCTGTTGTTGCAGCCGGTTCGTTGGCGTCGCCCTGCAAGGTCATGTAACCCATGCCCGCCAGCAGCCCCAGGGTGATGGCGGCAAGGATGGCAATGCCGGTATGGCGTACAGCTTCGCGCCGGGCGATGCCGGTGACCATCGCATCGGTATCGCTGGTGACGTAGGGTTTGAGCAGGTCCCAGAGCTGCCTGTCGGCGATGATTTCGATGGCATGCTTGGCGGCCACGGCCTGGCCGTCGCGCTCAACCTGTCCTTCGGTGATCAGGATGCCGCCTTGGGCGCCAGTCAGGTCGACCGCGGAGACCAGTTCGTTGATTGCCGCTGCGCCAAAGCGGTATGCACGGCCGTGTTTGCATGACACCAGCCAACGCTGCCCGTCGCGCTGCAGCAGGAAGTCACTGCTGGTGCCGCGGTCGCTGTCCTCGCTGTCCTGCAGCGGCTGCAGGCCGCGTTGCTCGGCCATCGCCTGGTGGACGATGCGCGAGAACTCGCGCCAGCGCATGCCGGCCAGTGCGGCCAGCCCGTGCTGTACTTCGGTCTGCCTGCGCTTGACCAGCCAGAGGTAGGCAGACGCCAGCCCACCGAGAAGCAATGCCAGTGACAGCGCCAGGAACCAGGAGAACATCTATATGCCTGAGGAAAGGGTTACAGGAAGGAAGCTTATGGTATTCCCCCGGGCCATCGTAAGAGTGGACGCGCGGCGCTTTTTCGGGTGCCGTGCAAACAGCGTTCAGCGGGTGCCGGCAGCGTCCGGCCAGTAGTGGCTGTCGGGTACGGAGCGGGTGCCGAAGATGGCCTGGCCGACCCGTACCACCGTGGCACCTTCCTCGATGGCGATCTCGAAGTCACCGGACATCCCCATCGACAGTTCATCCAGCTGCACGGCCGCCGGAGCGCTTTGGCGCAACTGTTCGCGCAGTTGGCGCAGCCGCACGAAACACGCGCGTACCTGTTCGGGCGCGGCGGAAAAGAGCGCCAGGGTCATCAAGCCGCGTACCCGCAGATTGCTGAAGCGGGGCATGGCCTGCACGAAGGCGGCGACTTCACCGGGCGGCAGGCCGAACTTGCTCTCTTCGTTGGACGTATTGACCTGCACGAAGACGTCCAGCTGCCGGCCTTCGATCTGCAGACGGCGGTCCAGGGTTTCGGCCAGACGCAGGCTGTCCAGCGCCTGGAACTCACTGGCAAAGCGTGCGACCAGCTTGGCCTTGTTGGTCTGCAGGTGGCCGATCACCGACCAGTGCAGGTCGCCGAGGTCCTGCATGGCTTCCCATTTGTGGTGGGCTTCCTGCACCTTGTTCTCGCCCAGCAGCCGGCAGCCGGCAGCATAGGCCAGACGGATGTGTGCCTCGTCCATGGTCTTGCTGACCGGCAACAGGCGGACGCCGGCGGGATCGCGGCCCACACGCTGGCAGGCAGCATCGATACGGTGCTGTACCGTGGCCAGGTTATGGCGGAAGTCTTCCACGCTCTCGGCGCGTGGGTAGCGGCCGTGCTGGTCGTGACGGGTCTGGGTGGGGGTAGTGCTCATGCTGTACTCCGGTGCGCGCGGCCGGTGCTGCGCAGCAGCCGGATCGGGCGCGCAGGCTTGGGATCGGGCCATCGTTCTACCACGTTGGCTGCTGCCCGCGGCGCAGGCAAGCGAAGGCGCTTGCCACTGCGGGTGCCTGGGCCGGGATCCGGCGGCACGGGCGCGCAGGGCAAACGCCGGGCAAGAAAAACCCGCCATCCGGAGCCGTGAGGGGAGGGAGACTAACGGCGCGGTACTGCTGGCGGGTAGGTTGATTCTTGCGCAGCTTTTGCTGCTTTGCAACATCAGTGTTCTTCAGGTCCTGCCTCGCCGTGTGCGCTGCGGCTTTCGGCCCGTGTCAGGCGCCGGTTGAGGGCGTCCAGGCGCTCGTTCAGCGCCTCGATGTCGGAGCGGCTGGGAATATCCATGCGTCGCAGTACCCGGTGAACGCGGTCCTCGAAGCTGCGTTCCACCCGGTCCCAGGTGCCGGCGGCGCGGTCGCGGGCCTGGCCCAGGGTGTTCTCGACGGTATCGCGGATGCTTTCGCCGCGGCTGGACTCGTCGCGCGAACGCTGCTCCACGCTTTCGCCTTCCTTGACCAGCGTGTCGAACAACTTGCTGCCTTCATTCTGTGCCCGCGACAGCGCACCCAGCCCTGCAAGCCATACCTGCTGGGCCGATTCGGTCATCCTGCGGCCCAGTCGTTCGGCCTGTTCCTGCAACCCCGGGCTGCCATGGTCGCGGTCTTCGGGGCGGTGTTCATGTGTCGTCATGAGGGGGCTCCTGTGCGGGACTGTCCAGGAGACCACCGTAACGGCTCAAATGCTTGCGTGGTGTGACGGCAGTGCGTCAAACGAGCTTTTCGGCGAGCACGCGCTGGATTTCCGATTCCACCATGCCCTTCATGGCGGACAACAGGAAACCCAGCTCAGCCTTCACCCGCACGGCCCCCGGCAGCAATTCGATTGCACCGTCAACGCCGGAGCGGGCGAAATGCAGCACCTCGCCTTCCCAGCGGGTGGTGACATCAAAGCGGTCCTGCAGCTTTTCGGCTACTTCGGCGATCGCAGTGCGGGCCTTGTCGGCGGGCAGGGAATGGGCATGCTGGATATCGATGGTGGACATGGGGGCTGGCCTGGATGGCTTGCGGATAAGAGGAGCGGCATTGTGCGTACCCGGGGCGCGTAGTCCAAGCCCTACGTACTGCTTCTGCATGCCGGAAGGACCTGCTAGTCTGCTGCGGTGCGTACTCTGCAAGTTCATTTCAGCAACCGTCAGCAGCCCGATCAGACCTTGTCGCCGGGGGTGCAGCGCATTGTGCGCCATGCATCCGGCCAGGTGCGTCTGGGCGACGGCAGTGTTGGGCCGCTATTGCTGGCCCAGTTCTGCACCGACCAGCGCGGGGTATGGCTGCAGGTGGCCAGTGGTGTACGTGGCATCCATGTCAACGGTCGTCCGGTACGGCGCATGGCCCTGCTGCGCGCCGGAGACTCGGTCTATGCCGATGGTACCGAGATGCTGCTGCGTGGTGAATGCGAGCAGTTGGCGCAGGCCCCCGAGCTGCCTGTCGAGCCCGGCGAGGACATGCGGGTGCTGCTGCGCGGTGTCGGCGGGCGTCACCATGGCCGCAGTTTCACCTTGGACAAGCCGCGCATCATCGGTGGCGACGCGGGCAGTGACATCACCATCGACGACCCGGCATTCGCGTCGCAGCATGCCCGTTTGGAGCGTCATGGTGAGCGCGTGCTGTTGCGGGACCTTGGCTCGGCCGAGGGCAGTGTGGTCAATGGCGTGCCGGTCCGGCATTGCTGGCTGCAGGCCGGCGACCAGGTAGTGCTGGAAGGCAACCACCGGTTTGTGCTTGAGGTTCCACTGGGCCCGGCCAATGCCGCCCAGGCCTTCCCCGAGCTGGATGAGCCGGCGGCAACCGCGCCCGCCGAGACGGCCGAGATGGTCCGCCCGCGCAGGCCGCGGCGTTGGCCGTGGCTGCTGCTGAGCGCTCTGTTGCTGGGGGCGGCAATCAGTGCATTGCTGATGTTTGGCGCCCGCTGAACGCACCGCTGTCGGCGGCGTATCGCCGGGCAATGCTCTACCCGCTGATTGGGTGCAGATGCAACTTTTTCTGCAGCCCCCAAGGCTGTTGCGCTGCGGCATACTAGGGGTTCTGCCCAACAGGTGTGACATGACGCGCGCATTCAATTTCAGTGCCGGCCCTGCGACTCTGCCGGAATCGGTCCTGCGCCAGGCGCAGGCGGAGATGTTGGAATGGAATGGCGTCGGCGCGTCCATTGTCGAGATCAGCCATCGCAGCGCCGACTTCATGGCCGTTGCGGAGCAGGCCGATGCCGACCTGCGCACCCTGATCGGCATCCCCGACGACTACGCCGTGCTGTTCCTCGGTGGCGGTGCCACCACCCAGCAGGCGCTGATGCCGCTGAACTTCGCTGCCCCCGGTCAGCGTGCCGATTACGTGGTCACCGGCCACTGGGGCAAGACCGCGGTCAAGCAGGCCAAGCCTTATGTGGACGCGCAGGTTGTCGCCAGCGGCGAAGCCGGCGGCTTCCGTGACATTCCGGCGCAGGACCAATGGCAGCTATCCAAGGACGCGGCCTATGTCCATATCACCGCCAATGAAACCATCCACGGCGTCGAGTTCCGCGACGTGCCCGATGTGGGCGATGTGCCACTGATTGCCGATTTCAGTTCCTCGATCGCGTCCGAGCCGATTGATGTGTCGCGCTATGGGGTGATCTATGCCGGCGCGCAGAAGAACCTGGGCCCGGTCGGGGTGGCGGTGGTGATCATCCGCCGCGACCTGCTGGAACGTGCAGGGCAGCCGCGCGCGGACATCTTCGATTACCGCTCGCATGTGGCACGCGATTCCATGCTCAACACCCCGCCGACCTGGAACTGGTACCTGGCCGGGCTGATGTTCAAGTGGATGCTGGCCCAGGGCGGTGTCGAGGCGTTTGCCAAGCTGAGCGCAGCCAAGTCCGCGGCCATCTATGAGGCCATCGATGGCTCGGGCGGCTTCTATCGCAATGACGTGGCCACGGCGGTGCGCTCGCGCATGAACATCCCGTTCTTCCTGGCCGATGACGCGCTCAATGCGCGCTTTGTCGCCGAATCCAAGGCCGCCGGGCTGCTGGCGCTGAAGGGCCACAAGGCCGTCGGCGGTATCCGCGCCTCGCTGTACAACGCCATGCCGCTGGAAGGTGCGCAGGCGCTCGCGGCCTTCATGCGCGAGTTCCAGCAACGCAACGGCTGATCCAACCCCGTCGGCGCCATCGCGCCGGCCTGCAACAGGTAGACGACCCATGGCATCAAAGCCAAGCAAACCCGCCGGCAAGAGCAAGCCGGCTCCGGCAAAGAAGGCCGCCAAGGCCAAGGCCGAGGCACTGCCGGTGGCCAAGCCGGTGCTGTCCGACGTGCGCGCCAAGATCGACCAGATCGACCGCAACATCCAGGCCCTGATCGCCGAGCGTGCGCAGTTCGCGCACCAGGTGGGCAAGGCCAAGGGCAAGCTGGCTGCGGCAGTGGACTATTACCGTCCCGAGCGCGAGGCGCAGGTGCTGCGGATGGTGGTGGACCGCAATGAAGGCCCGCTCAGCGATGAGGTACTGGTGCATGTCTACCGCGAGATCATGTCGGCCTGCCTGGCCCAGCAGGAGCCGCTGAAGATCGGTTACCTCGGCCCAGAAGGCACCTTCAGCCAGCAGGCCGTGCTCAAGCACTTCGGCCGCTCGGCGATGGGCCTGCCGATGGCCAGCATCGAGGAGGTCTTCCAGGAAGTGGAAGCCGGCAATGCCGACTTCGGCGTGGTGCCGGTGGAGAATTCCGGACAGGGCACCATCCAGATCACCCTGGACATGTTCCTGACCTCCAACCTCAAGATCTGTGGCGAGGTCGAGCTGCGGGTGCAGCAATACCTGATGTCGCGCAGCGGCCGCATCGAGGACATCGAGCGCATCTATGCGCACCCGCAGTCCTTCATGCAGACCTCGTCGTGGCTGCGTGCCAACCTGCCCAAGGCCGAGAAGATCCCCGTTTCCAGCAATGCCGAAGGCGCACGCCGGGCCCGCAATGCCGACGACGCGGCCGCCATCGGTGGCGAGAGCGCCGGCCATGTCTACGGCCTGAAGAAGGTGGTGACCAAGCCGATCCAGAACGACGCCGACAACACCACGCGTTTCCTGGTCATCGGCCGCCAGTTGTTCCCGTCGTCCGGGCATGACCGCACCTCGGTGCTGGTCTTCATCCATGACAAGCCCGGCGCGCTGTTCGATGTGCTCAGCCCGTTTGCCCGCCACGGCATCAGCATGAACCGCATCGAGTCGCGCCCCTCGCACCAGGCCAAGTGGGAATACGGTTTCTTCATCGACCTGGCTGGCCACATCGAGGACGAATCGATGCAGGCCGCGCTGGCCGAGCTGGAATCACACTCGGCGCAGATCAAGGTGCTGGGCTCCTATCCGGTCGCCGTGCCCTGAGTTTCGAGTCCCTCTCCCTGCCGGAGAGGGGTGAGGTGGGCGGCAGGCGCTGTTGATGCAGTGCAGACAGGTGCCGCCAAGCCCTCATTCGCGCCCCGGCCTTCGCGGGGGGCAGGCCCTCCGGGCAGTTCTCCCGTAGGGAGAAGCTTTGCTGACGCGCTCCGGCGCACTGAATACTAGAGAGACCGCATGAGTTCCCAGCCGTACTGGATTGCACACAAAGGTTCCGCCCTGCAGGGCACGCTGGCCATTCCCGGCGACAAGTCGGTCTCGCACCGCTCGGTGATGTTTGCCGCGCTGGCCGATGGCGTCTCGCACATCGACGGCTTCCTGGAAGGCGAGGACACCCGCGCCACGGCAGCGATCTTCGCGCAGATGGGGGTGCGCTTCGAGACGCCGTCACCGTCGCAGCGCATTGTCCATGGCGTGGGCGTGGATGGCTTGAAGGCACCACAGGCAGTGCTGGACTGCGGCAACGCCGGCACCGGCATGCGCCTGCTCGCCGGCCTGCTGGCGGCGCAGCCCTTTGATACCACCCTGGTTGGCGATGAATCGCTGTCCAAGCGCCCGATGCGCCGGGTGACCGGCCCGCTGGCACAGATGGGCGCGCGCATCGACACCCAGGACGATGGCACGCCGCCGCTGCACATCCATGGCGGCCAGCCCCTGCACGGCATCGATTACGAACTGCCGGTGGCCAGTGCCCAGGTCAAGTCTGCGGTATTGCTGGCCGGCCTGTACGCGCAGGGCGAAACTTCGGTGGTCGAGCCGCATCCAACCCGCGACTACACCGAGCGCATGCTGCGTGCGTTTGGCGTGGAGATCGATTTCGAGCCGGGCAAGGCCCGTCTGCGCGGCGGCCAGCGCCTGCGCGCTACCGACATCGCGGTGCCGGCGGATTTCTCGTCCTCGGCGTTCTTCATCGTTGCCGCCAGCATCATTCCGGGCTCGGCAGTGCGTTTGCGCTCGGTCGGCTTGAACCCGCGCCGTACCGGTCTGCTGACGGCGTTGCGCCTGATGGGGGCGGATATCACCGAGGAAAACCACGCCGAACACGGTGGCGAGCCGGTCGCCGATCTGGTGGTGCGTTATGCGCCGTTGAAGGGTGCGCAGATTCCGGAGGACGTGGTGCCGGACATGATCGATGAGTTCCCGGCGCTGTTCGTCGCCGCAGCAGCGGCCGAAGGCCAGACTGTGGTGCGTGGTGCCGCCGAGCTGCGGGTCAAGGAATCCGACCGCCTGGCGGCCATGGCCACCGGCCTGCGTACGCTGGGGCTGCGGGTGGACGAAACCGAGGACGGTGCCACCATCTTCGGCGGCCCGCTGGGCAGCGGCACCATCGAAAGCCATGGCGACCACCGGATCTCGATGGCCTTCGCCATCGCCGGCCAGCTCAGCACCGGGGAAGTGCGGATCAACGATGTGGCCAACGTGGCTACCTCGTTCCCGGGCTTTGACAGCCTGGCGGGTGGGGCAGGTTTCGGCCTCAGCGTTCGCGCCTGAATTCCACCGGCACCTGCACCACGCTGCTGACAGCATGGCCTTCCCGCACTTCAGGGCGGAAGCGCCATTGCTGCAGCGCCTGCAGGGCGGCTTCTTCGAAGCGGGCATCCACGGCAGCGTCCCGCGCAGGCACGCTGGCCTGGGTCACCGCGCCATTGGCGTCGATCTGCAGGCGGACCACCACGTCCGCCTCCAGCCCTGCGGCCAGCAGTTCGGCCGGGTAGTGCGGCACGGCATTGCCCGCCAGCGGCTCGGCCTGCTGGTTGAACACCGCCGGCACCTGGCTGGGGAGCGTGGCGGCGGCAGGTTCCGCAGCGGCAGTGCTGTCACCCTTGTGGATGACCTCGTTGACATGGGTGCTGCGGTAACCCAGCACTACCATTACGCCCAGCAAGGACACCAGCAGCAAGGCCCACAGCAATACCGTCGGCGTGCCGTGGGCACCTACCGTCGTACTGGATTGATTGTGTGGAATGCTGCCCATTGACGTGACCGCCATGCGTTTCGCGTTGGCGGCCAGTCTGGTGCCTGACGCGTCACGGGGGGTGACTTGGGCTTAAACCCGACCCCCTTGTGGGGCCGGGGTTCATGTTACTGAGCCGGTTTGAAATCGAACGGGATTTCCAGCCCGGCCTGCATCGGCTGGCCATTGTTCATCGCTGGCTGGAAGCGCCAGCCACGTACCGCGTCCAACGCTGCGCGATCAAGATCGCGCGAGCCGCTGCGTTGTACCAGGGTGGCGTCCAGCGGCGTGCCATCAACGCCCACTTCAACCCGTACCACCACCGTGCCGCTGTCGCCGCGACGCAGTGCGGCGGGCGGATAGCTGGGCGGCGGACTCTGGCCGGGCAGGGGGACAGGGCGGTCGGTCGGCGTGGCCGCCACCGGGGCCGGGGCAGCAGGGTCAGGTGCGGCCGGGAGCGGCGCCTCGGCGATGGGCTGCGGCGGTGGGGGCGGAGCGGTCTCCACCAGTTCCGGTTTTTCCTCGACGGCCTCGGGGCGTGCATCGGGCATATCGCTTGCGCCGGCACCGGCGGGCAAGGGTGCCGGCAGGGGCGCCAACTGGGCGGTATCGGTTTGCGGCTGGGCCGGGTCGGCGCGGTAGAACTCGTTGTGGCGACGGGCGTTCAGCCACACCACCAGGAACAGCAATACACCGACACCAAAGGCGATGCCGGCGATCTTCAGGCTGCTGCGTGGCAGCTGGAAAGTGACGTTCTGGTCGGAGCGGGAGCGGGGAGCGGGCATGGGACTGACCGGTTTGAACGCGTCGATTCTTGCACAGGAACACGAATGCGAGGCAGAAAGTCGCGGTTCGCGCGATAATCCCCTTTCACATCCGTACACAGTGCACATCCATGCTTGATCCAGCCCTTCTTCGCCAGCAGCCCGCCGAACTCGCCCAACGCCTGCGTGACAGCCGCGGCTACGAGCTGGACGTGGCCGCGTTCGAATCCCTTGAGGCGGACCGCAAGCGTATCCAGGTGCGCACCCAGGAACTGCAGAACCTCCGCAACAGCCGCTCCAAGGCCATCGGCCATGCCAAGGCCAAGGGCGAGGACGTGTCGGCGATCATGGCCGAAGTTGCCGCCTTTGCCGACGAGCTGAAGGCTTCCGAAGCCCAGCTTGACGTGCTGCGCGAGAAGATCGAAACCCTGTCGATGGGCATCCCCAACCTGCCGGCGGCCGATGTGCCGGCGGGCAAGGACGAAAACGACAACGTCGAGCAGGCACGCTGGGGCACCCCGCGCAGCTTTGACTTCGAGGTGAAAGACCATGTGGAACTGGGCGCGCGCAACGGCTGGCTGGACGCCGAGACCGCGGCCAAGCTGTCGGGCGCCCGTTTCACCGTACTGCGCGGCGAGATGGCGCGCCTGCACCGTGCACTGGGCCAGTTCATGCTCAATCTGCACAGCAACGAGCATGGCTACGAGGAAACCAACGTGCCGGTGCTGGTCAACGCCGACTCGCTGCGCGGTACCGGCCAGCTGCCCAAGTTCGAGGAAGACCTGTTCAAGACGGCGCTGGGTGAATCCACGCGGTATCTGATCCCGACCTCGGAAGTGCCGCTGACCAACATCGTGCGCGACGAGATCGTCGACGCCGAGCGTCTGCCGCTGCGCATGACCGCCCATTCGATGTGCTTCCGCTCCGAGGCCGGCAGCGGCGGTCGCGACGTACGCGGCATGATCCGCCAGCACCAGTTCGAGAAGGTGGAACTGGTCAGCATCTGTACTGCCGAGCAGAGCGAGGCCGAGCACCAGCGCATGACCCAGTGCGCCGAGACCGTGTTGCAGAAGCTGGGCCTGCCCTACCGCAAGGTGTTGCTGTGCACCGGCGACATGGGCTTCTCGGCCATCAAGACCTATGACCTGGAAGTGTGGCTGCCGTCGCAGCAGACTTATCGCGAGATTTCCTCGTGCTCCAACTGCGGTGATTTCCAAGCCCGCCGCATGCAGGCGCGCTGGCGCAACCCGGGCGGCAAGCCCGAGCTGGTGCATACCCTGAATGGCTCGGGCGTGGCCGTTGGCCGCGCCATGATCGCGGTGCTGGAGAACTATCAGAACGCCGATGGCTCGATCACCATCCCCGAGGTGCTGCGTCCCTACATGGGTGGTGCCGAGCGCATGGGCTGACGCGCAGTTCCCAGGCAACACACCGGTAAAGGCCCGCAGCGATGCGGGCCTTTGCTTTTGACTTCAACCACATACAGGACCGTTTGTGGTCTGATTTGTAAATTCAGGACAAAGGTGGTTGAATTGCGCGATTCGTTCCAGTTCTGGGATTAATCCATGCAGGATCTCAACGACCTCTATTACTTCGCCATGGTCGTGGACCACGGCGGATTTGCCGCCGCCGAGCGCGCCCTGGGCATTCCCAAGTCGCGACTGAGCCGGCGCATCAGCCAGCTGGAAACCGACCTGGGCGTGCGCTTGCTGCAGCGTTCCACCCGCCGTTTCGCAGTCACCGACGTGGGCATGAGCGTGCACCGGCACGCGCAGACCATGTTGGCCGAGGCGCAGGCCGCGCGCGAGGTAGTGGACCGCCTGAGCGCCGAGCCGCGCGGGCTGGTGCGCGCCAGCGTGCCGGTCTCGCTGGCGCAGATGCAGCTGCCCAAGCTGCTGCCGAAATTCCTGGAGCAGTACCCCAAGGTGCGGTTGCAGCTGAATATCAGCAATCGCCGCGTAGACATCATCAACGAAGGCTATGACGTGGCCCTGCGCGTGCGCTCGCGCCTGGATGATGATGGCAGCCTGGTGATGCGCAGCTTTGGCCAGGTGCAGGAACTGCTGGTGGCCAGCCCGGCGTACCTGGACCGGGCCGGGCGGCCGTCCTCGCCGGAGGACCTGACCAGTCACGTGACCTTGAGCATCAGCGAGGACGAAGCGCGCCAGCGCTGGGAACTGCATGGGCCGGGGGGCGATGTGCGCCGGGTGGACCTGCAGCCGCGCGTGGCCGGCTTCGATTTCCCGCTGCTGCAGTCGATGGTCAAGGATGGGTTCGGCATCACCATGCTGCCGGAAACCGTCTGCGCCGAGGCCGTGCGCAACGGCGAGCTGGAGGTGGTGCTGCCGGACTGGTCGCTGCCGCAGGGCATCTGTCATGCGGTGTTTGCCTCGCGCCGGGGGTTGCTGCCAGCGGTGCGCGTGTTCATCGATTTCCTGGCCGAGCACCTGCCGCCGCAGCTGGAGGCCTCACGTCTGGATTGTGGCGGTGCCTGCGAACGCGCCAAGGAAAAGATCCGCGCCTCGATGGCCGGATCGCTGGCGATCGAAGCCGGTTGAACAAAAACCGGGGCAGGCGTGCGAGAATGCCCGCCCCGGCCGTCACCGCAGCCGGGTCAGCAATAATGGACAGATGGCCGAGCGGTTTAAGGCACCGGTCTTGAAAACCGGCGAAGGGTTAAACCTTCCGTGGGTTCGAATCCCACTCTGTCCGCCAAGCTCGCTGAAAAAACCGCTGACAACAGCGGTTTTTTTATGTCGCAAGCAGGCAGCGCACTGGTCGCCCGGCGGACAGCGCGCAGGCATGCCGTTTGCTACAGGCCATGGGGCAGGCCGTGGATCGGTGGTGTGATCGCGCTCGGGGGGCTGCGTACCCGGGTGGCATGGGTTCAATCGCGGCCTTACCTTCAAGCTTCGCATTGGATCATGGATCTACGAAAACTCATTCTGGTGCTGACCCTGATCGGGGCCCTGGTGCCGTTCGCCAACACGTTCTATGCCAGTTACACCGTACAGCGCCAGCAGCTGGTGGATACCACGCTGGATGGCAACTATGCCTATGCGAACAAGCTGGCCAAGAGCACCGAGGATTTCCTGCAGTCGGCGCAGCTGCAACTGGCCTATACCGCGCAACTGCTGGCGGTGAAGATGGGCGATGTGGCCCAGCTTGAGGACGAGGCGGCACGCTTGCGGATGATGAGCAAGAGCTTCAATTCGATCACCATCTTCGATGCCAGTGGCACGGTACTGGCGACGTCGCCAGAAGCACTGGGCCTGCAGGGCAAGGTGTTGAACAGTGAGGCAGTGAAGGCAGCGCTGCGGGAGCGGCGGCCGTTGATCAGTGCACCGTACCAGTCGGCTACCGGCAACTTCATCGTCTTCATCAACCATCCCATCGTGTCCGGGTCCGGCGAGTATCTCGGCGCGGTGGGTGGTGCCATCTACCTGCAGAAGGAAAACATCCTGGATCGCCTGCTGGGCCAGCACTTCTACGTGGATGGCTCCTACCTGTTCGTGGTCGACAGGCACAAGCGCATCATCTATCACCCCGACCCGAACCGGATTGGCGACTTCGTACAGAACAACGCGGTGGTCGATCGCGTCGCGGCGGGGGAGTCTGGCATGGGCCCGGCAGTCAACTCGCGCGGCATCAAGATGCTGGCCGGTTATGCATCGGTAGCTTCCACCGGCTGGGGAATCGTCGCCCAGCGCCCGGAAGAAGCCACGCTTGCGCCGCTGACACAGCTGATGAGGAGCACGCTGTACAAGGCGTTGCCGGCGACCTTGCTGACCTTGATTCTGATCCTGTGGAGTGCGCGGCTGATCTCGCGGCCGCTGCGGCTGCTGGCCGATGGCGCGCGCAAGATGGAGGATCCTGCCGCGGCCAAGGACATCCGTGCCGTGCGGTCGTGGTATTTCGAATCCCGCGAACTGAAGAAGGCGCTGCTGATCGGCGTGGATGCCATCCACAAGAGTTTCAGCAAGCTGCGCGAGGACAATGCCACCGATCCGTTGACCAAGCTCGGCAATCGTCGGCGGATGGACGAGGCGCTGGCCAATTTCGAGAGCCAGGCCAATGCCTTCTCGGTGATCACCATCGATATCGATCACTTCAAGGCGGTCAACGACACCTACGGACATGATGCCGGCGACGTTGCGTTGCAGTATCTGGCCAAGTGCATGCGCGAGGCCTGCCGGGCCTACGATATTCCACTGCGGGTTGGTGGCGAGGAGTTCGTGATCCTGCTGCCTTCGACCACGCTGACTGCGGCAGCACAGGTAGCCGAGCGGCTGCGGGTGGCGGTGGAGCAGATGGTGGTTCCCAAGGTGGGCCGGCTGACGGTGTCGTTGGGTGTGGCGAACTGCCCGCAGAGCGGCTTCGAGGTTGAAGCGGTGCTGAAGGCCGCCGACGAGATGCTGTATGCGTCAAAACGTGGCGGCCGCAACCGGGTGACGGTGGACCAGCGCGAATCCGCCCGGCTGCGGTGATGCCTGCGTTGGACGTACATCATCTAAGCTACGCTTTGCCCACCTGTTGCCTGCATTTGCCGCATGTCTTCCGCTGATCTCAAGCAAACCGATGAACACTGGATGCGTCACGCGTTGGCCCTGGCCGACCGTGCGCAGCGTGAGTTCGACGAGATCCCCGTCGGTGCGGTGCTGGTGGGTGCCGAGGGGGCGGTGCTGGGCGAGGGCTGGAACCTCAACATTGCCAGCCACGACCCGAGTGCCCATGCCGAGATCGTGGCGATGCGCGCTGCTGGCAAGGTATTGGGCAACCACCGGCTGATCGGCAGCACGTTGTATGTGACGCTGGAGCCCTGCGCGATGTGCGCCATGGCCATGGTGCATGCGCGTGTCGCCCGCGTGGTGTTTGCCGCGGCGGACCCCAAGACCGGCGCCTGCGGCAGTGTGTTTGATCTGGTGGCCGACCCGCGCCACAACCATCGCGTGCAGGTGCACGGTGGCGTGCTGGCGCAGGAAGCCAGCCTGCGCCTGACCAACTATTTCCGTGCCAAGCGTGGCCGCCCGCTGTTGACGCCCGACGATCTTTGACGCGGGCAGAGGCGGTGGCAGGGGTATCATTGGCGCTTCGTATTTCAGGCTGGCGCCGATGGCGCAGGCCCCCAGCAAGAGGCATGACATGGCGGACAACAGCGCAGGCAATGATCGGTTGATCTGGATCGACCTGGAAATGACCGGGCTCGACACCGACAACGACTCCATCATCGAGATCGCCACGGTGGTCACGGATGGCCAGCTCAACGTGCTGGCTGAAGGCCCTGAGTTCGCCATTGCGCACCCGTTGGCCACGCTGGAGGCGATGGACGAATGGAACCGCAACCAGCACCAGCGTTCGGGTCTGTGGCAGCGCGTGCTGGACAGCACCACCACCGCAGGCCAGGCCGAGGCACAGACCATCGTGTTCCTGCAGGACTGGATCAAGGCTGGCGCGTCGCCGATGTGCGGCAACTCGATCTGCCAGGACCGGCGCTTCCTGCACCGGCAGATGCCGCGCCTGGAGCGGTACTTCCACTACCGCAACCTGGACGTATCCACCATCAAGGAACTGGCCAAGCGCTGGTCGCCGAGCGTGGCGGCGGGGGTGAGCAAGACCTCCAGCCATACCGCCCTGAGTGATGTGCACGATTCCATTGCCGAACTGCGCCATTACCGCCAGTTCATGGGCACCCTGGCCGGTCTGCCCCTGTAATGCCGAGCCGTGTGGCGGCCGCGCAGATTGGCTGGCCCGTCCTGTAGTGCCGAGCCATGCTCGGCAATGGCGTTCCCGGTAAACCCGCAGCCGAGCACGGCTCGGCTCTACCGCGTGGCGGCTGCGCAGATTGGCTGGCCCGCCCTGTAGTGCCGAGCCATGCTCGGCAATGGCGTTCCCGGTAAACCCCCAGCTGAGCACGGCTCGGCTCTACCGTGTGGCGGCCACGCAGATTGGCTGGCCCGCCCCTGTAGTGCCGAGCCATGCTCGGCAATGGCGTTCCCGGTAAAGCCCCAGCCGAGCATGGCTCGGCTCTACCGTGTGGCGGCTACGCAGATTGGCTGGCTCGCCCCTGTAGTGCCGAGCCATGCTCGGCAATGGCATTCCCGGTAAGGCCCCAGCCGAGCATGGCTCGGCTCTACCTGCGGGCGGCGGCATACGTTTCGTTCAATTGCCGGCCGCTATGATCGCCGGCATGAACGATCTGATCCCTGCGCCGCGCGATATCCACGCCCACGATCAGGACTGGGCCGACCTGCAGCGTGCCGTTGCCCTGCTGGAGTCGCCCACGCTGACTGCGCGCATGGCTGGCATCGTCGGGGCGCCGCTGGAGTTCGCGGTCAGCCGCCTGCCTGCAGCGGTATCCAAGCGCATGCACGGTGCGGTACAGGCTGCCCTCACCAAGGCAACCCAGGCGGCGCTGTGGAGCATGGACAACGCGCCACACAAGGCAGCCTCCACCCGTTGGCACAAACTCGCCGCGGCCACCTCTGGCGCGGTTGGCGGTGCGTTCGGCTTCACGGCCTTGTTCGTGGAGCTGCCGGTGTCGACCACCATCATGATGCGGGCGGTGGCCGACGTGGCCCGTAGCGAGGGCTTTGACCTGGCCGAACTGAGCACCCGCCAGGCCTGCCTGGAAGTCTTCGCATTGGGCGGTAACTCCTCCAGCGACGATGCCAGTGACACCGGCTACTACCTGGCACGTGGTTTCACCACCGATGTAATGCGCCACCTGTCGGCCGAACTGGCCGGCCGGGTGATCACCGGGCGTGACCTCACCCTGGGGGTGGCGCCCAAGGAGGCGGGCAAACTGCTGGCCAAGGTGGTGGAGAAAGTGGCCGCAAGGTTTGGCGTGGTGGTGACCGAGAAGTTCGCCGCGCAGGCGGTGCCCATCATCGGCGCGGCAACCGGTGCCACGCTCAATACCATGTTCACTGATTACTACCAGGACATGGCCCGCGGGCACTTCATCGTGCGCCGGCTGGAGCGCAAGTACGGTGAGCAGGCCGTGCACCTGGCCTACACCCGGATCAACGGACGTCTGGCCGGGTGACTGCAATGGGGTGGCTCGTCGGGACGCCTGGGCCGCCGTCGTGATTTTGTTGATTTGAATTCAACAATCTTTTCCCTTGTCAGCATCTAGTGCAAGGCTGATGGGCGGTCGAAGATGCGTCTCCTTCCCTGCGTGTCCCGTACAGATGAATTCAATGCTGCCTGTTGTTGCCTCGACCCTGATGGCGGGGATGGGCGTGGTTGCGGCCGCCGAAGTCGCTGAAGCGCCTTCCAGTCTGCACTGGACGAGCAGTTGGACCGCGGCGCCGCAGGCTGTGTGGGATGACGGCTTTCTTTTCCCGAGCAATGTGCCGCCCGTGTTGCAGGATCAGACGGTGCGGCAGGTGGCGCGCCTCAGCGCAGGTGGCCGACGCTTGCGGCTGCTGTTTTCCAATGCTTACGGCACGCAGCCCCTGCAGCTGGGGCGGGTGACCGTGGCGCTGGCGGGTGAGGGCGATGCGCTGGTGCCGGGCACAACCCGTCAGGTGCTGTTTGCCGGCTTGCCGACGGTGACCTTGGCCGCAGGGGCGCCCTTGGTAAGTGATGCGATCACGCTGCCCGTGGCGGCCTTGGCACGGGTGACGGTCAGCATCCATCTGCCCGGCCCGGCACCTGTGCAGACCTTCCATTGGGATGGTCGCGAAAACAGTTGGATCGTGGCGGGAGATCAGACGTCGGCGGCTGTATTGGCCCGTGATGACGCAGCGGACCAGCTCACGACCGCCCGCCTGCTGTTGAGCGGCATCGAGGTGGATACCGGCGCACTGGCACACAGCATTGCGGTGATCGGCGACTCCATCACCGACGGCGCTACCGCCAGCCTCAATGCCGACAGTCGCTGGCCCGATGCGCTGGCCGAGCGCCTGGCGGTACGTGGGGTTGGCGTGATCAATGGCGGCATTTCAGGCGGCCGCCTGCTCAGTGATGGCATGGGCGAGTCCGTTCTGGCCCGCCTGCAACGTGATGCGCTGGGGCAACCGGGCGTGCGCACCGTGGTGGTGATGGTGGGCATCAATGACATCGCCTGGCCGGGTACTGCGTTTGCACGTGATCACGCCATGCCCACGCTTGCCGCGCTGCAGGCGGGCTACCTGCAGCTGATCCGCCAGGCCCATCGACAAGGCATCCGCGTGATCGGGGTGACGCTGACGCCGTTCAACGGGGCGTTGCCGGATACACCGTTGTCGGACTACTACCAGCCGCAGAAGGATGCCCTGCGGCTTGCACTGAATGACTGGATGCGCCGTTCGGATGCGTTTGATGCCGTCATCGATGCGGACCTGGCACTGCGTGATCCACGCGACCCTTCACGTTTGCTGCCACGTTTCGACTCCGGCGACCACCTGCATCCCAGTGATGCCGGCAACCGCGCAATCGCCGAGGCGGTGGATCTGGATGCCCTGTTGAGGCCGGGCATCCACAAAGGCGCCGTTTCCCACCCCCCACGCAAGGATTGACCATGTTGTTCACCCCGTATCGAATGGGCGCGCTGGAGTTGCCCAACCGCATCGTGATGCCGCCGATGACGCGCTCGCGGGCAGCTGCAGGCAACGTGGCCACGCCCTTGATGGCGCGCTACTACGCCCAGCGCGCAAGTGCCGGGCTGATCGTCAGCGAAGGCACCCAGATCAGTCCGCAAGGCCAGGGCTATGCGTGGACACCGGGTATTCACAGCCAGGCGCAGATCGCCGGGTGGCGCGGTGTGACCGATGCCGTGCATGCGGCGGGCGGGCGGATGTTTGCCCAGTTGTGGCATGTGGGCCGGATCTCGCACGTGGCCCTGCAGCCGGGTGGTGCCGCGCCGGTTTCGTCCTCGGCCCTGCTGGCCGAAGGCGTCAAGGTGTTCGTCGATCCGCTGGGTGCCGGACCGGAGCAGGGCGTGGGTGAGATGGTGCAGCACTCCCTGCCGCGCGCCCTGGACGTTGACGAGATCCCCGCCGTGGTTGCCGACTATGCGCAAGCGGCACGTAATGCGATGGATGCAGGCTTCGACGGCGTCGAACTGCACGGCGCCAATGGCTACCTGATCAACCAGTTCATTGACTCGCGGGCCAACCTGCGCACCGATGCCTACGGCGGTTCGTTGCAGAACCGGTTGCGGTTCCTGCGCGAGGTGGTGGAAGCGGTTGTCGCCGAGGTTGGAGCGGGGCGGGTCGGGGTGCGGCTGGCGCCGCTGACCACGCTGCAGGGCGCGGTCGACGATACGCCGCAGGCCACCTATCTGGCGGCGGCGCAGGTGCTGGAGCGGCTCGGCGTGGCCTATCTGCATATCGCCGAGGCGGATTGGGAGGACGCGCCGGAAATGCCAGTGGCCTTCAAGCAGGCCTTGCGGATAATCTATTCCGGTACCTTGATCTATGCGGGCAAGTACGACCTTGCGCGCGCGGAGCAAGCCCTCGGATCCGGATGGGCTGACCTGATCGGGTTCGGGCGGCCGTTCATCGCCAATCCGGACCTGCCAGCGCGATTGCAGCACGGGGTGGCATTGAGCGCGGCCGACGGCAGTACGTTCTTTGGTGGTGGCGCGAAGGGCCTGGTGGACTATCCCCGCATGGGCGAGGTGCTGTCTGCGGTGGTTTGAACAGCGTAGGGCCACAGAACGAGGCTCCTCCCGCCGATCTTCTTCCTCAGCAGTGAGCGGTGGACAGCCCGATGCCCCCTGAACCGAGAGCTCCGGCGCTGCTGAGCTAGGTAGCCACGCTCGGGTTCCGGAAAGCAGAAAGCCCCGCAAAGCGGGGCTTTCTGCTTCAGGCATTCAAGCGGTCTTGGCTCAGGCGGACGCCTTCAGCTTGGCCAGGCGCAGCCAGGTGTCGACCACGGTGTCCGGGTTCAGCGACACCGACTCGATGCCTTCCTGCATCAGCCATTCGGCCAGATCCGGGTGATCGGACGGGCCCTGGCCGCAGATGCCGACGTACTTGCCCTTGGCGCGGGCCGTCTTGATCGCCATCGACAGCAGCTTCTTCACCGCCAGGTTACGTTCGTCGAACAGGTGCGCGACGATCGAGGAATCGCGGTCCAGGCCCAGGGTGAGCTGGGTCAGGTCGTTGGAACCGATCGAGAAGCCGTCGAAGATTTCCAGGAACTCATCGGCCAGCAGTGCGTTGGACGGCACTTCGCACATCATGATGATCTTCAGGCCGTTCTCGCCCTGCTTCAGGCCATTGGCGGCGAGTACTTCCACCACCTTGCGGCCTTCTTCCAGGGTGCGCACGAACGGGATCATCACCCACAGGTTCTCCAGGCCCATTTCGTTGCGCACGCGCAACACGGCCTGGCATTCCAGTGCGAAGGCCTTGGAGAAGCTCGGGTCGACGTAACGGCTGGCGCCGCGGAAGCCGATCATCGGGTTCTCTTCGTGTGGCTCGTAATTGCTGCCGCCGATCAGGTTGGCGTACTCGTTGGACTTGAAGTCCGACAGGCGCACGATCACCGGGTTCGGTGCGACCGAGGCGGTCAGGGTGGCGATGCCTTCGGCCAGGCGGTCAACATAGAAGCTCACCGGATCCTTGTAGCCGGCAATCTTCTCGTCGATCTTCTTCTTGGTGGCGGCGTCCTGGCGGTCGTATTCCAGCAGCGCATTCGGGTGAATGCCGATGTGGCTGGCGATGATCATTTCCAGGCGGGCCAGGCCGATGCCGGCGTTCGGCAGCTGGCCGAAGTCGAAGGCACGTTCCGGGTTGGCGACGTTCATCATGATCTTCAACGGTGCCGGCGGCATGTTGCCCAGATCGGTGGTGGTGCGTTCGAAGTTCAGCTTGCCGGCGTAGATGAAGCCGGTGTCGCCTTCGGCGCAGCTGACGGTCACTTCCTGGCCGTCCTGGATCACCTGGGTCGCATTGCCCGAGCCGACCACGGCCGGCACGCCCAGCTCACGGGCGATGATGGCGGCGTGGCAGGTGCGGCCGCCACGGTTGGTGACGATGGCCGAGGCACGCTTCATCACCGGCTCCCAATCGGGGTCGGTCATGTCGGCGATCAGCACGTCGCCCGGCTGCACGCGGGCCATGTCGTCCAGCGACTTGACCACGCGGGCCACGCCAGCACCAATCTTGGCGCCGACGGCACGGCCTTCAGCGATCACTTCACCCTTGGCCTGCAGCGCGTAGCGCTCCATCTGGGTGGCCTTGGCGCGCGACTTCACGGTTTCCGGGCGTGCCTGGACGATGAACAGCTTGCCGCTGACGCCGTCCTTGGCCCACTCGATATCCATCGGGCGGCCGTAATGCTTTTCGATGACCAGCGCCTGCTTGGACAGTTCCTGCACGTCCTCATCGCTGATCGAGAAGGTATTGCGCACCTCGACCGGGGTGTCTTCGATCTTGACGCGCTCGCCCGGGACGTCCGAATAGACCATGCGGATCGCCTTGGAGCCCAGCGAGCGGCGCAGGATCGCCGGCTTGCCGGCATGCAGGCTGGGCTTGTAGACGTAGAACTCGTCCGGATTGACCGCGCCCTGCACGACCATTTCGCCCAGACCGACCGAGGAGGTGACAAACACCACGTCGCGGAAGCCGGACTCGGTGTCCAGGGTGAACAGCACGCCCGACGAACCCACGCCCGAGCGAACCATCAGCTGCACACCGGCGGACAGGAACACGTCTTCATGCTTGAAGCCGTGGTGTACGCGGTAGGCGATGGCGCGGTCGTTGTACAGCGAGGCAAACACTTCCTTGACCTTGTGCACGACATCGTCGGCACCGGTGACGTTGAGGAAGGTTTCCTGCTGGCCGGCAAACGAAGCGTCCGGCAGATCTTCGGCGGTGGCCGAGGAGCGCACGGCCACGGCGATGTCGCCGCCGCCATTCTCGGCGCTCAGCTTGGCGTAGGCATCGCGGATGTCCTTGTCCAGCTGCGGCTGCAACGGGGCGTCGATCACCCAGCCACGGATTTCCTTGCCGGCAGCGGTCAGGGCAGTGACATCTTCCACGTCCAGCGTGGCCAGCTTGTCGAAAATGCGCTTGGACAGGTCGTTATGGGCGATGAAGTCCTTGAACGCCTCGGAGGTGGTGGCATAACCACCGGGGACGGACACCCCCAGACCGGCAAGATTGCCGATCATCTCCCCGAGCGAGGAGTTCTTGCCACCTACGCGGGCCAGGTCGGCCAAGCGCAGCTCATGCAACCACAGGATATTCTCGTTCAAGCGCGATGCTCCGTTGAGGCCATCGCCCGAGGCGGGCTTGGGATGGCCACGTCCGTAGGAAGAAGCCAATATGATGCAGTGCACACCGAAGCCGCACAAGCTTGTGACAATACTTTGTCTTGTGCTTGTCTTTTCCGGGACAGGCGCTGGTCATCGTCCTGACCCCTGGTCAGGAACACACTTTTGAAGGGGATCCCATGACGGCAATCCGGCCGGTTTTCTATGTTTCCGATGGTACCGGCATTACCGCCGAGACCGTGGGTCACAGCCTGCTAACCCAGTTCAATGGCTTCAGTTTCGTTACAGATCGCATGTCGTTCGTTGACGATGCCGACAAGGCCCATGAGGCGGCGGCGCGTATCCGGGCGGCCGGGGAGCGCTACCAGGTGCGTCCGATCGTGGTCAGTTCCTGCGTGGATTCCAGCCTGGGCCTGATTCTGGAAGAGAGCGGGGCGCTGGTACTGGATGTCTTCGCCCCGTTCATCGGGCCATTGGAACAGGAGCTCAGCGCTGCCAGGCATTCCAAGGTGGGCCAGGCGCACGGCATGGTCGACTTCGATACCTACCATCGCCGTATCAATGCGATGAATTTCGCGCTCAGCCATGACGATGGCATCGCGGTGAACTACGACGAGGCCGATGTGGTGCTGGTGGCCGTGTCGCGTGCCGGCAAGACCCCGACCTGCATCTACCTGGCGTTGCACTACGGCATCCGCGCCGCCAACTACCCGTTGACCGAGGAGGACCTGGAGCAGGATCGCCTGCCGCCACGGCTGCGCGCATACCGCAACAAGCTGTTCGGTCTGACCATCGACCCGGAGCGGCTGCAGCAGATCCGCCAGGAGCGCCGGCCCAATTCGCGCTACGCCAGCCTGGAGACCTGCAAACGCGAGGTGGCCGCGGCCGAGACCATGTTCCGCATGGAGCGCATTCCCACCCTCAGCACCACGCACACCTCGATCGAGGAGATTTCCAGCAAGGTACTGGGCACGTTGGGGCTGCAGCGCGAAATGTTCTGACGCGCAGGCGGGCAGGGGACACGGGCCGTCACGCCGGGCCAATCACGTTGCGCGCCCGGCGCGGCCTGTCCAGGCCTCCGTCCGGCAGGCCGTGGCGCCACGTCGGCCGATGCGGCGGGTGCCTGTTCGTCGTGTAGGATCAGTCCATGGCACAGGCACTTTCCCGCATCGATCGCATCCCACGGCTGAGCCGGCTCAGCTGGCTGATGGGACTGTATGCGGAAAACTATGTGCACCTGATGCGGCTGTTCGCGCCTGACCGCCTGCAACAAGGCCACTACGTGTCCAGCATCGGCGATGGCCTGGACGTGCGCCTGGACGTGATCGAATGCCATCGGTACACCGTCGAGCTGCGGCTCACCTACGATCTGTGCGATCCCTTGACCGGTGAACCCGATCCGTCGGCCTATGTGCGCCTGTACCGCGATGCGCGCCAGGCCGAAACCACCCATTGCTACGTGGGGCGGCGCTGGCAGGACGTGGTGGGCATGTACCCGCCGGCCGACGCGCTGATCAGCCATCGCATGCGCATGAACACCTTCCTGGGCAAATGGATGGCCTACCTGGCCGAGCGCGGCCACGGCGTGGCCACGCTGCAGCGCACATCGGCGACGGTGCTGCAGTTGCGCAGTCCCGGCGCTGCCACGGACTGAGTCGTTGGCCGGATCGGTCATACTTGCAGGCCCCAAGGTTTCTGGTTGTCGCTGCTGATGCCGTATACCCCGATCATGGCCACGCTTGGCTACGTACTGTCCCCCGATGGCAGCAAGGCATTGATGATCCACCGCAATACCCGCCCCGGCGACATCCACCTGGGCAAGTACAACGGTCTGGGCGGCAAGATGGAGGCTGACGAGGACATCCTGGCCTGCATGCACCGCGAGATCCGCGAGGAGGCAGGCGTGGAGTGCGGCACCACACGCCTGCGCGGCACCATCAGCTGGCCGGGGTTCGGCAAGAACGGCGAGGATTGGTTCGCCTTCATCTTCATCATCGACGACTACACCGGTACCCCGCTGGAATCGAACCCGGAAGGCACACTGGAATGGGTGCCGGTGGACCAACTGGAGTCGTTGCCGCTGTGGGAGGGCGACCGCCACTTCCTGCCGCTGGTGTTTGATGACGACCCACGCCCGTTCCATGGCGTGATGCCTTACCGTGACGGCCGCATGCAGTCGTGGAGTTACTCCCGCGTCTAGGTCGATGCGGTGCCTGCGCAGGGCGCATTCACTCCAATCGCGCTAGGCTGCGCGCAACAAGGCCCAAAGAACCGATATGAAACGCCATTTTTCGATGCTCCGCGAATTCCAGCTTGCGGACTGGTTCACCCTCGGCAATGCGTTCTGCGGCACCGGCGCGGTGTTCGCGGCGATGCGCTTTCTGCAGGACGGCCAGCGGGGTTTCCTGTTGTTCGGCATGGCCTTGATCCCGCTGGCTTTCATCTTCGATGCCCTGGACGGACGGGTGGCGCGCTGGCGCCAGTCCTCCTCCACGCTGGGGCGCGAGCTGGATTCGCTGGCCGATGTCATCTCCTTCGGCGTGGCGCCGGCAGCACTGGCCTATGCCTGCGGCATGCAGGGGGGCTGGGACTGGCTGGTGCTGAGTTACTTCGTCTGCTGCGGTGTCAGCCGGCTGGCGCGCTACAACGTCACCGCCGAGGAGATTGCCGGCGAGTCGGACAAAGTGCCGTACTTCGAGGGCACGCCCATCCCGACCAGCCTGGCGCTGGTGGTGGTGCTGGCGTTGGCCGCGCACTTCCAGGCCATTGGCCCGGCGCTGTGGGGAGGCAGTTGGCAGCTGGGTCCGTGGCAGCTGCATCCGCTGGTCCTGCTGTTTGCACTGTCCGGTTCGCTGATGATCAGCAAGACCCTGCGCATTCCCAAGCCCTGACGCTGCATTCCCGCCCGCGTTGCTATCATCGGCGGGTATTGGGAGAGGCAGACGATGGCGGCACCGGGCAACAACGACAACAACCCGTTTGAAGCGCAGATGCGCGGCTACTGGGACGCCCTGGCACAGTCCATGGGGGGGCAGGACGCTGCTGCTTTCCCCTGGCGCGAGAGCATCGCGCAGTGGACCCGGCTGGTGACCACCGATACCCCGCCCGAGGTCCAGGAGCTGGGCGCGCGTTTCCAGCATCAGGCCGGTGATTGGTTGAGCACGATGCAGGCGGTGGCCGCCCGTTTTGCCGGGCGCGATACCAGTGCCGCGGAAGTGGCCGGTGCCTGGCGCGAAGCCACGCAGGGGCAGGGTGATGCGCTGCTGCACTGGATGCTGGGCGCTGCGCGCGGTGGCAGTGCACTCAACGACCAACCCTGGGTGCGTGAATTCGCGCGCGCGGTGCAAACGGGCCTTGGGGGCAGTGACTGGCTGGATGCACCCGCCTTCGGCCCCGCACGCGAGCACCAGGCGCGCTGGCAGACATTGCTGAAGATGCAGCAGGACTACCAGGCCCGTGCCGAGCACTACGTGGATGCGATCCGCACGGTGCTGGACGACGCATTCAAGCGTTTCGAGACCAAGCTGGGCGAGCATGAGGTGCCCGGTGGCCAGCTGACCAGCGCCCGCGCCATGTTCGATCTGTGGATCGATGCGGCTGAGGAGGCCTATGCGCAGATGGCGCTGTCCGAGGAGTTCCAGCGTATCTATGGCGAGCTGGCAAATGCACAGATGCGCCTGCGTGCGGCGAGCCAGGGCGAGCTGGAGCGTGCCTGCGAAGCGATGGGCGTGCCCACCCGCAGCGAGATGGACGCCGCCCACCGTCGCATCACCGAACTGGAACGGCAGCTGCGACGCCTGATCGCGCGTACGGGGCAGATGGCCAGCGGCGCTGCGCAGCCGCGCGCCGAGGATCAGGCTGCAGCGTCGCCAGCCCCGGCAAAAGCGGCGCGTGCGGCAACCGGCAAGGCAACTTCCGGCAAACCTGCGGCCAGAAAGACCGCCGCGAAGAAGGTGGCCGGAAACAAAACCGCAGGCAAGAAACCGGCCGTCAAGAAGGCGGTGGTCAAAAAGGCCAGCGCCAACAAAGCCGCCCGTTCCAACAGCCCGCCGGCTGCAACCCGGAAAGCTGCGCCCGCCAGCAAGGCGCCGGCCCGCAGTAAACCTGCAGCAGCGCGCCGTGGAGGCCGGGCATGAAGGGGCCGCTGGGGTTTGGCAATGACGACCTGCTGCAGGAAACACTGCAGTGGCAGCGCAAACTGGTTGAGGGGCTGAAGCTGCTGCCGGGGGTGGAGGACGTCAATTACGGCGTCACCGAGCGCCAGGAAGTATGGAGCGATGGCAAGGTCAAGCTGTACCGCTTTGTCAGCGAGCACCCTGGCAACGGCCAACCGCCGCTGCTGATCGTCTATGCGCTGGTCAACCGGCCCTATATGGTCGACCTGCAGGATGGCCGTTCTCTGGTGCAGAAGCTGCTGGCCCTGGGCCAGGACGTCTACGTGCTGGACTGGGGCTACCCGGACCGGTCCGAGCGTTACCTCACGCTGGAGGACTACCTGCTGCGCTACATCGACGGCGCGGTGGACCACCTGCGTGCGCAGCATGACGATCAGGCCATCAACCTGCTGGGCATCTGCCAGGGCGGTGTGTTCTCGCTGTGCTACAGCGCGCTGCGCCCGCACAAGGTGCGCTCGCTGATCACCATGGTCACGCCGGTGGATTTCCAGACGCCTGACAACATGCTGTCGCACTGGGCGCGGCAGGTGGACGTGGATCTGTTCGTCGACACGCTGGGCAATATCCCGGCCGATCTGATGAACGCCAGCTACCTCATGCTCAAACCGTTCCGCTTGAACGTACAGAAGTACGTGGGGCTGATGGACATTCTGGACGACAAGCAGGCGCTGGAAGATTTCCTGCGCATGGAAAAATGGATCTTCGACTCGCCGGACCTGGCAGGCGAGGCGTTCCGTGAGTTCGTCAAGCAGTTCTACCAGGGCAACGGCCTGATGCACGGCACCATCCGTATCGGCGAGGAGGCGGTGGACCTGCAGGCCGTGCGCATGCCGGTGCTGAACATCTATGCCGAGCAGGACCACCTGGTGCCGCCAGCCGCCTCGCGGGCGATGGTGGGCCGAATCGGCAGCAGCGATTACACCGAACTTGGTTTCCGCGGTGGCCATATCGGCATCTATGTTTCCGGCCGCGCGCAGCGCGAGGTGCCGTCGGCAATCCACCAGTGGCTGAGCAGGAACCGCTGATGCATAAACATTCATTGCTGGTCGCGTTGTTGCTTGCTGCCACCAGCGCTACGGTGCAGGCGGCGCCAAGTGCCGCCACCCAGCGCGAAATCAGCGGCCTCATGCAGGCGCTGGAGCGCTCTGGTTGCCGCTTCCAACGCAACGGCAGCTGGCACGATCCGGCCCAGGCGCGCAGCCACCTGCAGCGCAAGTACGACTACCTGCTCAAACGCGATCTGTTCGACAGCAGCGAGCAGTTCATCGAGCGTGCGGCCAGCCGCAGCAGCATCAGTGGCAAGGCCTACCGGGTGGCTTGTCCCGGCAGCGCGGAACAGGATGCCGCAACCTGGTTTCTCGCCCAGCTGCGGCAATTGCGCGCAACGGGGCATCAGGCGCGGGAATGAACGAGGTACTGCCGGATTGGGGCAAGCGCCTGTTGCAGGCCGTGGGCGGCGTATGGACCCTGCCCAATACCCTGATCGGCGTGTTGGCTGGGCTGGCTGGTTGCCTGGCCGGGGCGAAGGCCTATTGGAGCCGCCGCGAATGCGCGCTTGTATTCCGGCATTGGCCATGGGGGCCTGGCGGCGCCATTACCCTGGGCATGGTGATCCTGCATACCGGTGCCGATCTGGATGGGCTGTGCTTGACCTACGAACACCGTGCAGGGCGATGCCAGCATCCGCGCGTGCGCCTGGGTGATCATGAGCGTGCGCATGTGTACCAGTACATGGTGCTTGGGCCACTGTTCCTGCCGGTGTACCTGCTCAGTGGCGGGGTGAGTGTGCGCAATCCCTTCGAGCGTGCAGCCGACCGTTATGCCATGCAGGGCAGGGGCTGGTTTCCCGGCGTTGGCTGAGTCTGTCTTCAGTCGGCAACGCCGTGGTCATGGAGTGAAAACTTTTTGTGTACATCCTTCTAACGCAGGCCCGCGTAGTGTGGCGGCGTTATAGATCCAACAGGAGTACCAACCACCATGGCAATTGTTCTTTATATCGGTGGCAGCAAGGATGGCGACAAGGGCGTGGTGCCCTACGGTTTCAGCAAGACCCGCGCGGACACTGAAGACGGTCCGGAGTTTTATGTGGAGCGGATGATGAACGTCACCGGCCGCGGCCGGATGCGCGTGATGGTGCTGGAAGACCTGCGCGATGACATTGCCTGCCAGCGGTTGAGCCAGCACCTGGCCTGAACCTGTACCTTCCGTGCCGGGCTGCATGCCCGGTGCAATGGATTGTCAAGCTTCCGTCGCAGCGCCAGCGTTGCCAGAATGCAGATTCCCCAGAACGTGGTTTCCGCACCCGGCAATGCAAGACATCAAGCTCGCGCAGCAGATCGCGCAGACCATCGCCAACGAGATCGGCGCCCAGGCCGCCCAGGCCAAGGCCGCCATCGCGTTGCTGGACGAAGGTGCCAGCGTCCCGTTCATCGCGCGCTACCGCAAGGAAGTCACCGGCGGGCTCGATGACACCCAGCTGCGCAACCTGGAGGTGCGCCTGACCTACCTGCGGGAGCTGGAGGACAGGCGCAAGGCCGTGCTGGCCAGCATCCAGGAGCAGGGCAAGCTCAGTGATGCGCTGCGCAAGGACATCCTCGCGGCAGACACCAAGAGCCGTCTGGAGGACCTGTACCTGCCGTACAAGCCCAAGCGCCGTACCAAGGCGCAGATTGCCCGTGAGGCCGGGCTGGAACCCTTGGCCGATGGTCTGCTGGCCGATCCCGGGCTGGATCCGCAGGCCTTTGCTGCCGGGTTTGTCAGTGCCGACAAGGGCGTTGCCGACAGCAAGGCAGCGCTGGAGGGCGCGCGCGCCATCCTGATGGAGCGCTGGGGCGAAGACGCCGCGCTGGTTGGCGAGCTGCGCCAGTGGTTGGCCGAGCAAGGCGTGATCCGTGCGCGCGTGGCCGAGGGCAAGGAGGCCGAGGGCGCCAAGTACCGGGATTACTTCGACCATGCCGAGTCGCTGGCGCGCATTCCCTCGCACCGCCTGCTGGCGCTGTTCCGCGCACGCCGCGAGGAAATCCTGTTCCTCGAGCTGGACCCCGGCAAAGAGGCCGAGGCCGGTCACCAATATGCCGAGGGGCGGGTTGCCCGCAATGCCGGCATCGCCGACCAGGGGCGCCCAGCTGACCGCTGGTTGCTGGATGCCTGCCGCCTGACCTGGCGCGCCAAGCTGCATATGCACCTGCTGCTGGACCTGTTCAACCAGGCCCGCGAGAAGGCCGAGGCCGAGGCGATCGCCGTGTTCGGCGACAACCTCAAGGACCTGTTGTTGGCTGCACCGGCCGGTCCCAAGGCCGTGCTTGGCCTGGACCCGGGCATCCGCACCGGCTGCAAGATTGCCGTGGTCGATGCCACCGGCAAGTTGCTGGCCACGGATACCATCTATCCGCACGAACCCAGGCGGCAGTGGGAGCAGTCGCTGCAGACGATCAAGCAGTTGTGCAGCAAGCACAACGTGGAGTTGATCGCGATCGGCAACGGCACCGCCAGCCGCGAAACCGACAAGCTCGCGGGCGAGGCGATCAAGGCCTGCAACAATCCCCGGCTGCAGAAGGTGGTGGTCAGCGAGGCCGGTGCATCGGTGTACTCGGCGTCGGAATTCGCTGCCAGGGAGTTCCCGGGCCTGGACGTCTCGCTGCGTGGTGCGGTGTCCATCGCCCGACGCCTGCAGGATCCGCTAGCCGAACTGGTAAAGATCGAACCCAAGGCCATCGGTGTGGGCCAGTACCAGCACGACGTGGACCAGTTCCGCTTGGCCAAGGCGCTGGATGCGCGCGTGGAAGACTGCGTCAACGCCGTGGGGGTGTACGTCAATACCGCCTCGGCAGCGCTGCTGTCGCGCGTGTCGGGCCTGTCCTCCACGGTGGCCGAGAACATCGTCCGTCACCGGGATGAGAACGGCCCGTTCAAGCGCCGCAAGGAGTTGCTGAAAGTGCCGCGACTGGGTGAGAAGACCTTCGAGCAATGCGCCGGCTTCCTGCGCATCGCCGACGGCGACGAGCCGCTGGATGCGTCGGCGGTGCACCCGGAGGCCTACCCGGTGGTCGAGCGCATCGTGGCTGCCGCCGCGCGCCCGATCAAGGCGGTGCTCGGTGACGGCAGCTTCCTGCGTGGGTTGAAGCCGGAACAGTTCACCGACGCCACGTTTGGCGTGCCGACCGTGCGTGACATCCTGAAGGAGCTGGAAAAGCCTGGCCGTGACCCACGCCCGGAGTTCAAGGCAGCACGTTTCGCCGACGGTGTGGAAGACATCAAGGACCTGCGTGAAGGCATGATCCTGGAAGGTGTGGTCAGCAACGTCGCTGCGTTTGGCGCCTTTGTCGATATCGGCGTGCACCAGGATGGCCTGGTCCATATCTCGGCGCTGTCCGACAGCTACGTCAAGGACCCGCGTGACGTGGTCAAGGCGGGCGACATCGTCAAGGTGAAAGTGCTGGAAGTGGATGTCGCACGCAAGCGCATCGCCCTGACCCGGCGGCTGGAAGATGCGCCGGTAGCGAAGAAACCGAAGCAGGGTGCAGGGCAGGGCGCCTCACCGCGCCGCGACGGCAGCGGGCAGCGCGGACAACCGCGCCAGGCCAATGGCGGCGGCCGCCCCGGCAATCCCACCCCGCGTTCGGCGCAATCGGCTGCACCTGCCAACAATGCCCTGGCAGAAGCCTTTGCACGGGCCCGGAAGGGCGGCTGACTACAGGCTTAGCGTTGAGGCCCTGCATCGCGGGGCCTCTGGCTGGGCGACAGGCGCTGTCAGCTGATCGCCAGCGAGTGGGCCAGTGCCTGGCTCAGGTCGGCCCCGGTATAGGGCTTGGCCAGCTTGATGCCAGCGTCGAATACCGGCGGCAGCTGCGAGGTGTCCATGCCGGTAGCGACCAGGAAAGGGATGCCGCGCTGCTGCAACCGTTCGGCGACAGGCGTGCTGGTCTCGGTATGTGACAACCAGTAATCCAGAAATGCCAGCTGCGGTTGCATTTCATCCAGCAGCTGCAGCGCCTCGGCGACATTGCAGGCAACACCGACCACGCAAAGGCCCTCTGCCTCGAGCTGCAGCTGCAGCAGCATGGCGTTGAGCTCGTCGTTCTCGACGATGAGCGCGCGCGCTCCCTGTAACGATGCCATTGATCGTCCCCATTTCCGTTGGCGAGAGTATAGCCCCGGTGGAAATCGGCATTACAGAAAAAATTGGCCCTGACCCCTGCCCAACTGAACAAAGCTCCGCTATACTCGCGGCCTTGCCAGCCGAAGTGGCGGAATCGGTAGACGCAGCGGATTCAAAATCCGCCGCCCTTAAAAGCGTGTGGGTTCGAGTCCCACCTTCGGCACCAAGAAAAAACAGGCACTCCGGTGCCTTTTTCTTTGCCTGGGATTCGGGCTTTGTCGCCATGTAGCGGAAAGGGTTTCCCGTGCTTCCGGGGTGGCAGTCGGGCGAATTGCCTATTCCGTGGCGCCAGCGCTTGACGGCGTTCAGTGGTGATAAGGCATGTGCCAAGCCTGTCCTCAGCTGCCCTGCGCGACGTGAAGATTCCGGCATCCGCTTTTCACCCGTCATTAGCCGGCCCTGCGTTCTGATGGTCATCAGACCTGCAGGAGGATGACCATGACGACCGAAGAACTGCTTACCGCTCCCCATGTCGAGCTCGACCGCTACCTGGGGCTGTGGTTCGAGATTGCACGCAAGCCCATGCGCCACGAAGACGTTGATGCGCGCGACATCACTGCGGAATATTCCTTGAACGAGGATGGATCGGTGCGGGTGTTGAATTCCTGCATCAATGCCGAGGGCAAGCTGGAGCAATCGGAGGGCACCGCCAAGGCCGTGGATGAAACCAATGCCAAGCTTGAGGTCAGCTTCCTGCCGCAGGGGTTGCAGTGGATTCCCTTCACCAAGGGCGACTACTGGATCATCAAGGTGGATGGTGATTACCAGACGGCGCTGGTGGGTGACCCGCAGCGCAAGTATCTGTGGCTGCTGCATCGGCAGGGCAGCATGCGCAGGGACGATGCGATGGAGTGGCTGGAAATCGCACGGGCACGCGGTTATGACTTGTCCGACATCATCTGGCCTTCCCAGTCTGGCGCCGTGTATCCCGCGCAGGATGCGCGTTAGGCGCGTTGCCATCAGTGCTCGCCCAAGTCCTCTGGCGGGTAACGAAAGTTGCGCCGGGATTTTCTTGCGGATGAGGTGGTGATGTCAGCGGCGCAAAAGGTGGTTTCATGCGCTTCGTCGTGCTGCACGTGGTGCATCGCGTGCGGCGCGATATTTCCTCGCCCAGTCAGCGCAGCGTGTCACACATAGCGCGTGTTCTGCTTTATCGCGTTTTGATGCGTGTGCTAATTTTTTGACACCTTCAGGGGAGCGAAGAACGACCTGTGTTTGAGTACCAGAACATGCTTATCAATCCACGCAAGATCATTACCGTGTCGGCCATCACCGAGGCGGGCGATGGTCGCGTGCGGATGACCTTGGTTGCCGAGCAGGTGGGCCAGCTTAAGCTGACCTACGACACGTTGGCCGAAGCCAAGGCTGCGAAGGATGAGTTGCGTCGCCTGCTTCGACTTGTCGATTGATTGCATCCGGCTTCAATGAGATGAACCCTGGCGCAAGCCGGGGTTTTCTTCTATCTGACGGTGTGTGCGGCGAGCAGGTAGATCCGTGAGGGATCGCAGTTATTGGCGTGGTGTTGTGCTGGCTTCCTGAGTGGCCCGCTGCCAGGAGCCAGCTCGATGCTGCTGCATGCCATGGAGCCAGTCATTCTTATTGGCGCCGAATTGGAGACAAGAAAAAAGCCCTGGTTTCCCAGAGCTTTTTAGAAATGGCGTCCCCACGGGGATTCGAACCCCGGTCGCCACCGTGAAAGGGTGATGTCCTAGGCCTCTAGACGATGGGGACGCGTATTCTTCAAATCTCAAATTGTAGATTCAGACGGCCTAATGTCTGAATTGGTGGAGCCAAGCGGGATCGAACCGCTGACCTCCTGCATGCCATGCAGGCGCTCTCCCAGCTGAGCTATGGCCCCACGTTGTTACTGCGAGCCCGCCATTATAGCGAACTTTTGTTGGAACGCAAGAGGTTGATTTCTTCCTGCGTGGCGACCCTGGTAGGCGCCTTTTCCAACAAACAGATCCGGTGTACTGGACCTGGTAAAACCAGATGAATGGCGTCCCCACGGGGATTCGAACCCCGGTCGCCACCGTGAAAGGGTGATGTCCTAGGCCTCTAGACGATGGGGACGCGTATACTTCATCAAGTTGTTCGGCAATCCAGACGGCCTAATGTCCGGATTTGGTGGAGCCAAGCGGGATCGAACCGCTGACCTCCTGCATGCCATGCAGGCGCTCTCCCAGCTGAGCTATGGCCCCGTTGTTGCGTTGTTGCCGAGAAAGAAATAATAGCGGGCCTTCTTTTTTCCCGCAAGTAATTTGTGAAAAAAAATCTTCACATCTCTCGCTGCGGTCCGAGGCCGTCGCCTACCGAGTCTCCTTCCAGTATCTGAGTGCCACCAGTCGTTCGACCGACTGATGCGAGCGCTGCTATCGCGCAACCTGGGAGGCGACTCCAGCTACGGCGAGGCGCTGAGCGTAATGCGCATGGTGAAGGGTAGTGGCGTGCTGTTGATCGTGGGTGTGATGTTTGCCGTGGGCATGCCGAGCACCCAGGCGCAACACGTGTTCAAGTGTGCCGGTCCTGCCGGGCCGGTCTATCAATCGGCCGCTTGCGAGGGGCCTGAGCTGGCGCGCTGGGATGCGGTGCCGCAGGCGGATGATCCCTTGCTTGAACGCCGCCTGCTGCAGATACAGGCCGAATTGGAACGCTCCTATCGACGACAAGCGCGCACGGTCGGCAAGGCGCGCCGTCGCAGCGGCCCGCGGCAGACCTTGAGCCCCTGTGAACGCGAGCGCCAGGGACGCGCAAAGGCGTATGCGGCTGCGGGGCTGAAGCGCGACTTCGCGCTGTCCAGCTATTGGGACAACCGGGTGCATCAGGTCTGCCGCTGAGGGCTATCGACAGCTGCCAGCACATCATCCGCAGCGGGCGGGATCGGGGCGCGCTGGCCAAGCGCCTTACGGGCCATGTGCTCGAACGCATCCAACAGCGGTGCAAGGTCATCCACCGCAAAGGGGGCATTGTCCATCTGCTGTTCCATCTGCATGCAGGCGTCGGCACATGCCGTTTCGTGAACCAATGCAAATGAGCCACGCAGCAGGTGCAACTGCCCGGCAATCCGGGTGCTGGTCCCTGAATCGTCCAGCGTCTCAGCGCTGTGATTCCGAAGCGACGCACGGATGTCCGCAAGCGCCGCATCCAGGCCTGCCAGCAGTGCAGCATGTACCGATGCGGGCAGGGGGCCTTGGGCGATGCTCGCTGCCGTGGCAAGCGCGGCGCTCCTGTCGGAACGTTGGCCATGTCGCTGGATCATTTCGCACAACGCATCCAGCAGGATGGGTTTGGTGAGCACTGCATCGATGCCGGCAGCAGCACAACGGTTGCGCTCTGCATCCGAGGCATGCGCGGTGATCGCGATGATGGGCACGGCCGAGCCCTGCTCGCGCAATGCGCGGGCCAAGGCATAGCCGTCCATCCCTGGCATGCTCAGGTCGGTCATCACCAGGTCGTGGCGGCGTTGTGCAAACAGGATCAGCGCACCTGCGCCATCTGCGGCCTGGTCCGAACTGCAACCCAATGCCTGTAGCTGCAGGCGCAGCAGTTCGCGGTTGGCCAACTGGTCATCAACCACCAGTATGTCTACCGGTGCAGGCCCAGTGGGCCCGCCGCCAGCCCCGTCAGGGCCCGCCAACGCTGCTGCCTGTGCAATGGGCAAGGGCAGCGTGACCAGAAACGTGCTGCCTTGTCCGGGGGCACTGATCACGCGGATGCCACCGTTCATCAGTTCCGTCAGTCGCTTGCACAGCGCCAGCCCTAATCCGGTGCCACCGTAGCGGCGCGGGATGGAGGCATCCGCCTGGCTGAAGGTCTGGAACAGCGCCTGTTGCTGTACGGCGCTCATGCCTATGCCGGTGTCGCTGACGCCAATCAACAGGGGGGAGCCGGGCAGGCTGTCGTCCTGCAGGTACACCTCCAACAGCACATCACCGCGTTCGGTGAACTTGATGGCATTGCTGAGCAGGTTGTAGAGCACCTGCCTTATCCGGTTGGGATCGCCCAGATAGGCCGGCGGCAACCCATCATCCATGCTCAATTCCAGCGTGAGGCCTTTCTCGCTGGCCACCGGCTGGAACATCGCTACGGCCTGGCGAGCAAGTGCACGGGGGTCGAACGCGATGTGCTCCAGCGTCATCTGACCGCTTTCGATCTTGGAGAAGTCGAGCACGTCATTGATGATGGTGAGCAACGCATTGGAAGATTGGCTCACCGTATGCAGCTGTGCGAGCTCTGCGGCAGGCAGAGCGCTGCGGCTCAGCAACTCCAGGTTGCCAAGGATCGCATTGAGGGGCGTACGGATCTCATGGCTCATCATTGCCAGGAAGGACGACTTTGCGGCATTGGCGGCGGTTGCGGCACCGTGGGCTGCTTCCAGTTCCTGTTCCACCTGTTTGCGCAGGCTGATATCGGTGAAGTTGCAGAGCGCCACTGGCTGGCCCTGGTAGCGGCTGCGCACAACGCTGGCAAACAAGGTGCAGGCAGCGTCACCGCGTTCGGCGAGGATCAGCTCGCATTCGGCGGGTTGGTTGTCACCGGGCGGCGGCGTGAGGGCCAGCAGACGGCGGTGCAGGGGCGGCTCATCAACGGGGATACGTGCCGCATACCTGCCCATGACAGCGTTCTGCAGGATCACTTCGCCGCTGTCGCATGCGATCAAGGCAAGGCCGAAGGGGGCCGTCGCGACCATGGTGCGGTTGAGTCCCTCGCTTTCCATGATGCGTTGCGAGCGTTGCAATGCGGGCTTGAAGACCCTGCTGTCCACCCACAGCAGTACGCCCCAGGTGAAGGAGATGGCCAGCAGCATCGCGGCAATGTAGCCGGCCAGGCGCGGCCACAGGTCTGCCAGGATCGCCGGCCAGCCGAAGGCGAACACGTACTGCCAGCCGGAGCTGTTGATGACGTCGCGGGCCACGAAGATGCCAGCATGCTGATGAAAGCCGGTGCCGGTGGAAGTCGGGGCCGCTGCAATCGCAGCCGCCATCTGCGGCGTGGTGCCAGCGTTGTCGATCTGGATCAGTGGGGTGCCATCAGCGGCCAGCAACTGCGACATTCGCCCGGTAGCTGACGGCTGCAGCTGCTGGCTGAAGACATCCAGCGGATAAGCGGCGACGAAGGTAGCGAACGGCCGCCCTTCATGGCGCGCGACCTGCAACACGCGGATGGTTGCAGTGCCTGCCAGCGCGTCCCGGGCCGGAGGTAGCCATACCGGTGTAGGGGCCGTTAGCGCCGTGTCTGCAGACGGCAGGCCGGCGGTCATCCGCGCGATGAGTTGTGCTGCGCTGCCATCGCCAAGCCGCGCCTGCATGGCTGGCGTGAGCGGGCCTATGCCCAGGAAGTCCTGCTCCGGCGAAAAGAAATAGCCCGAAGCCAGCAGCGCCTGGGTATAGGCACCGGTCTGGTAGCTCACCTCGTCCGCCAGGCGCAGATAAGGCGCGAAGCTGGACACGGGCTTGTCGTCGCTCAGGTCGGCACGCACCAGCACCGGCGGGAAGTTTGGGGTGCGTTGCAGGGTGATACGGCCGCCGTGTTCGCGGAACTGCAGCAGCAGGTGCGGGTCCGGCGCGGCTTGCGACGCCCACGCGTATTCCTCCTGCTTGATGCTGATGCGCATGGCGCCCTCGCGTACGGCAAAGGCGGACTGCAACGCGGTACGGCGCACTACGTGGTCTGCATAGCGCTCGCCCAGATAGTCCTTGACCTGCGAGTGGACGATGACGGCGGTGGTCGCCAACAGGATCAAGGTGGTCAGCACGCCACCAATCAGCAGCATGCGCCGCTGATTGCGGTTGAGCAGGCCGAGCATGCGGTCGCTGGCAGGAGGTGGGGAGTGGGGAGGTTCGGCAGGCATCACGGGGACTCTCAGCTGAACGCCCGTTCATCATAGGGGGATGCCGCAGGGCCGTGTACGTGTTTGATCCCGATTTTTAGGACTTGGCTGATATGGCTGCCCTGCCCGGACTGGAAAGATGGCTCCCGTCAACAACGGCACGCAGAGCACCCCGCCCATCCGGAGCCCTCCCATGAACGTTTTCGTCCCCCTGCACACCGAGCTTCACCCAGCCAGCCAGGTCCGTTCCGCTCTTGTGGTGGAAGGCAATGCGCTGCACTCGGCCCCGGTCAGCAAGAAGCTGGGGCGCAATGGTGTGGACAAGGTCCGGGTTGCCGACGATGGCGTTGCGGCGATAGCGGCACTTCGCCGACGCGAGTGGGACCTGGTGGTGCTGGACCTGGATCTGCCGCAGAGCACTGGCCTGCAGTTGATCGACATCCTCGCCGACCGCGGCTCCAGCGCGGCGGTGGTACTGACCAGTGCACGCTCCAGCCGGGTGCTGCAGGCCGCAGCAAGCTATGCCGGCGGCCGCGGGGTTGATGTGGTGGCAGCGGTGCGCAGGCCTATGGAGCTGCCGCAGCTGAAGACCATCCTGCAGGAGCTGGCGTTTGGTCCGCGTTCCACCCACGCACCGGTAATCAACGAAGGCAAAGGTGCCATGGAATTCAGTACGGAAGAACTCAGGGACGCGCTGCGACTGCAGCAGATCGCGCCATATTTCCAGCCGCAGCACAGCATCCAGAGTGGGGCTTTGCGCGGTGCCGAGCTGCTGGCGCGCTGGCACCACCCCGACGGTTCGGTGCTGACACCGGCAGCCTTTCTGGAGGCGTTTGCCGAACACGGGCTGCTGGAGGCGCTGACCGACTACATGCTGGCCAGTGCCTTCGAATGCCTTGCCACCGACGGCGGCCCGGGCAGCCGGCAGATCGCGGTCAATGTGCCGGCCGTGGTCGCCGACTCCGTGCATTGGGCGCAAAGCGTGGCCGACCGTGCCATTGCGGCGGGGGTGGATCCAGCGCGGTTGGTCATCGAGATCACCGAAGATGGGGGCAAGCGTTGCAACCAGGCGTTGGTAGGTGCGGTCACCCAGTTACGTCTGCGCGGCTTTTCTTGCGCGATCGATGACTTCGGCTCGGGTAGCTCCTCGCTGGAGCGGTTGCTGCAGGTGCCTTTCAGTGAACTGAAGATCGAACGCGGGATGATCGCCCAGGCACGCACCCACGCACATGTGCGTAGCGTGCTTGCCAGCATCGTGGCCATGGGCAAGCAGTTGGTGACCACGGTGGTGGCCGAGGGCGTCGAAGACGCGGCCGACCTGGAGATGGTGCGGGCGCTGGGCTGCCAGGTGAGCCAGGGCTATCTGCATGCCAAGCCGATGTCGCGTGATGCCTACCTGGACTACTGCGCACGCCATAGCTGCTGAGGTCTCGAGCGCACCGGCTACCGGTGCGGAGCGTGTGCGGCATACATCTGAATGATTCAGGTTATTCCTCCAGGCAAGCCGGCGGAGTGTGCGAATGCCGCCGTCATGAAGCCGGACGGAGGTAGCATCCCGTTCAGGCAATGACTTCAAACGGGGCGGGTGGGATGAACGGTCTCGAGATCCGGGTGGTGGTGGCCGACGACCATCCAGGCATGCTCGCCGGTGTGCGCCATGAGTTGGCGCAGATGAGCGGCATCAGGCTGCTTGCGACTGCGGCTGACTCCACTGAACTGATGCGGTTGTTGGCCACCACGCCCTGTGATGTGGTGGTGTCCGATTACGCCATGCCGGCGGGTGAGCATGGGGATGGCATCGCGCTGTTTGGCCTGATGCGACGGCGTTACCCGGACCTCCAACTGGTGGTGTTGACGATGCTGGATAACCCAGCGGTGCTGCACACCCTGGTCAGCAGTGGGGTGACGTGCATCGTCAGCAAGTCCGATGCCGTTGCCCACCTTGGTCCGGCCATCCATGCGGCGCACAGAAAGGGCAAGTACTACTCGCCGACGGTCGATACGGTCATACGCAGCATTGATTGGAGCGTACGCAGCCGCAATGCAGAGGGTGTGCTGAGCCGGCGTGAAGCGGAAGTCGTGCGTCTGTATGCATCCGGCTTGACCGTCAACGAAATCGCCGAACGTCTGCATCGCAGCAAGAAGACCATCAGCTCGCAGAAAGCCAAGGCCATGGAAAAACTCTCCATCGAGCGCGATGTGGACCTGCTGCGCTACGCGATGGAGAACGGCCTGGTGGGATCGTCCGCGCCGGTGGTGGTCTCGCCGGTTCAGTCCGAAGAATCCTGAGCGCCGGGGGGCAGTACATCCGGATCCTTGTTCTTGCGCGCGTCCGTGTTGGTCTCTGCGGTGCGCGCTGTTACCGTGCGGGCGGCAGCGTCCCATTCCTGCAGCCACAAGCGCTGGCGCTGTGGCGAGGCGTACATGAAACGGTTGAGGGCGTTCAGGAACTGCTTGCGACGCGGCTTTGAAAGCCGCGCAAAGCCGATCAACAATCTGCGTATGTCGGGATGCTTGATGCCAATCACCGGCGTTGCTCGCTGGAGTTCGGCAGCCGCCGATGCGATGCCGTCGTACCGAGGGGAGGGCAGCCGTGGAAGGCCGCGTTCAAGCTTCAACGGTACGCAGTGCAACGCAGGTGGTCTGTCGGTTCACGCCTTGCCATGGGCAAGGACAATTCCCCGGGGCGTCCGCGCCGGCAAGGCGTTCAATTCGTGACGCATTACATTAGTATCAAGCGCTGAAAACGGCCGGTAAGAATCAGTGCAACACGACGACGACACGACGCAGCCCTCCACGCCCGCTCCCAAACGTGGCAGGGGACGACCCAAGCTCTATGACACGGCGCTGACGCCTGCCGAACGCGCGCGCCGCTACCGCATGAGCCGTCAGCGCGACAACGAAAGCGTGGCAGAGTGCCGTGATTCGGTATTGATGGAACGCCTGCGCTGGGCGCTGAAGAACAAGGATGCCGCCGCCGATGCGCAGGCCGCCCTGGATCTGTACCTGGACGAAATGATCCGGCGCCACCATAGTCGCGGTGCTGACCGTCTCAAGTAGTCACCCTGAGCAGAGCAGCATCCGAATCAGAATCTGGCAGGCAATCGCCTGTCCGCCAAATGCGCTTGCTTCTGGCCGTCGGCCAAAGCGCAGATTGATCGCTTTTGCCGCCTTGGCGGTGACGCTGATGGTTGCACGGCTGACGCGGCACCTGCCCGCCAGCGGCGATATCAAACCGCGTTGAAGCTCGCCGCCAGCGTGCCCACAACCAGCACCCAGCCATCGACAAGCACGAACAGCAGGATCTTGAACGGTGCCGAGACCAGCATGGGCGAGAGCATCATCATGCCCATCGACATCAGTACGCTGGAGACGACCAGGTCGATGATGACGAAGGGGATGAAGATCAGGAAGCCGATTTCGAAGGCGGTCTTCAACTCGCTGGTGACGAACGAGGCCACCAGTACCGGGAACGGGATGGCATCTGGGCTGGCATAGGCACCGTGCCCGGCCAGGCCGGCGAACGTCATCAGGTCGGTTTCACGTACCTGTGCCAGCATGAAGGCTCGCAATGGCTCGGTCGTCAGCGTCCACGCCGTCTGGAAATCGATCTGGCCGTCCAGATAAGGGGCCATGCCGGTGGACCAGGCTTTGTCCCACACCGGCATCATGATCATCGCGGTCAGGAACAGGGCCAGGCCCAGCAGGATCTGGTTGGAGGGCGTCTGCCCCGTGCCCATCGCCTGGCGCAGCAGGCCCAGCACGATGATGATGCGGGTGAAGGCGGTAAGCACCAGCAGCATCGACGGCAACAAGGTGATTGCCGTCATCAACAGCAGGGTCTGCAACGGCAGGCTCACCGGCTGGCTGCCGATCTTGCCCACGTTGACGTCCGGCAGCGCTGGCAGCTGCGGTGCGGCCGGGGTGGCCCAGGCAAACAGCGGCAGGGCCAGTACGGCCACCAGCACCAGCAATTGCCAGCAAAGACGGGGGTTGAAGCGATGGGCCAGCATGGTCAGGCGTCCTTGCGCAGCTTCTGTTGCAGCAACTGCGCGAAATTCGGAAGTTGTTTGAGGTTGGGGAGTGCCGGGGGCGGCGTCTGCGGCAGCGGTTCGGGCAGCTGGTGCAGGTTGCTGATGCCGCCGGCGGTCACACCCAGCAGCAGCTGCTGACCATTGACGTCAACCACCACCACGCGCTCCTTGGCGCCGATATTGAGGCTGGCGACGATCTTCAGGCCCTCGGCAGGACGGAACGCACCGCCGGGCATGCGCTTGAGCAGCCAGCCCAGGCCGATGATCAGGCCCAGTACCAGCAACAAGGTGAAGAAGGCACCGAACAGCCCGGGGGAACTGGCCGCGTGCTGGCCCACCGGGGTAGCCGCCTTGGCGGCAGGTGCGGCATAGGCGAGCAATGCGATCAACGCAGTCTCCGGATCCGCTCGCTGGGGCTGACCACGTCGGTCAGGCGCACGCCGAAACGGTCGTTGATGACCACCACCTCGCCGTGCGCGATGAGGGTGCCGTTGACGAATACGTCCAGCGATTCGCCAGCGCCACGCTCCAGTTCCACCACCGAGCCCTGGTTGAGCTGCAGCAGGTTGCGGATTGGCAGGCGGGCGCGGCCAACTTCCAGCGACAGGGTCACCGGTACGTCGAGGATGACGTCCAGGTCCAGGTCGGTGGTGCTGGTGCCGTCGGCCTGCAGGTTGGCGAACTGCGCCGGCGTAGCGGCGTTGCCGTTGTCAGGGGATTGGGTGTCATTCATTGCTGTTGTCCTGGATCACGGGAACGGTGGGGCGCCGGCCCGGCGGATGGGTGGCGGTGATCTTGATTGCATTGCGCTCGTTGGCGACACCGAACTCACCGGTGAACACCGGTATGCCTTCGACGCACAACGGCACTTGCTTGGGCATCTCGATGGGCAGGATGTCGCCGATCTTCAAACGGGTCAGCTCGCGCAGGCTCATGCGGCGCTTGGCCAGCACGCTGGACAGTTCCACCTCGGCGGTGTCCAGCTGCTCGCGCAGCATCGTGGCCCAGCTTTCGTCGCGGTCGTTGCGATCACTCTGGATGCCGGCATCCAGCAGCTCGCGGATCGGCTCCAGCATCGAGTAGGGCAGGGTGATGTGGATGTCGCCACCGCCGCTATCCAGCTCGACGTGGAAGCGGCTGACCACCACGTACTCGCGTGGACTGACGATGTTGGCGAAATGCGGGTTGATCTCGGAGTTGATGTAGTCGAAGTCGACGTTCATCACGGGGCCCCAGGCCTCGCGCATATCGGCAAAGGTCTGCTTCAGCATCAGCTGGATGACCCGCATCTCGGTGGCGGTGAACTCCCGGCCTTCGATACGGGTGGGGTAACGGCCATCACCCCCGAAGAAGTTGTCGACGATGGCAAACACCAGGGTCGGCTCGAACACGACCAGGCCAGTGCCACGCAATGGCTTGAAGCGGATCAGGTTGAGGTTGGTGGGCACGTACAGCGAGTGCAGGTAGTCACCGAACTTGATCAGCTCGATGCCGCGTACCGACAACTCGGCCGAGCGCCGGATCAGGTTGAACAGACCGATGCGCCATAGCCGTGCGAAACGTTCGTTGACCATCTCCAGGGTCGGCATGCGGCCGCGGATGATGCGGTCCTGGCTGGCGAAGTCGTAGGCCCTTGCTTCGCCGGGTGCGGGGCCGGGCTCGTCGGTGGTGACCGCGCCCGAATCCACGCCATGCAGCAGGGCATCGATCTCGTCCTGTGACAGCAGGTCGTTGATGCTCATCGGGTTGCCTTACTGGGTGACAAAGCTGGTGAACAGCAGTTGTTCGGCGCTGTTGTTGCCGGTTTCGGCCTTCATCAGCTTCTGTACTTCGGCCAGGGCATTGGCCTGCAGCTTTTCCTTGCCGGGGCGGTCTGCGATCTGCGCCGGTTCCACCTGTGAGAACAGCATCAGCAAGCGGGCGCGGATGGCCGGGGCGTGGTTCTGCAGCGCTGTCAGGGCCAGCGGATCGCGGGTCATCAGCTGAACTTCCACCTGCAGGTAGCGCGGGCCGTCGATGGGTCCATTGAGGTTGACCACGAAGGCCGGATCCAGCGCGAAGTACTGGGCTGGGGCCGGGGTTGCCGGCTTCTTGTCGGCGGCCGCATGCTCGGCGGTCTGGCCCTGGGTGAAATACCAGACCGCGCCACCGGCGGCGGCCGCAGCGAACAGGGCGATCAGGGCCGGCACCAGCAGCGAACGGCGCGGCTTGGCTGGCGCGTCCTTGGCGGGTTCGGTTTTGCGGGACTTGTCTGCGGCAACGGCCACGTGGTGCTCCTCAGGATTGCTGCCCCTGTAGATGCAAGCCGTGTGCCTGAAAGCCCCCGACGGCTTTCCGTCACGTCGGGGCCGGTGCTTCCGAAACCGCGAAACGGGTGCTGCTGCCGCCGTGGAAGTGGGCGGGTAGTCCGTTGGCTTTCTGGCTTATGCCGCTGCTACCCGCGGGTCTCAGGCGTAGGCGTCGAGCAGCCCGCGCATGCGCAAGGTGCGGCCGGCCGTCAGATCCGGGCTCTCGGCGCTGCCGCCTGTCGACGCGTTGCCGTCGCCGCGGGGGGCATGCTGTGCAGGGCTTTCGTTCTGCTGCTGGCCTACGTCCGCATGCGCCAGCTGCATGCCTTGCTCGCCGAGCATTTCGCGCAGGCGCGGCAGGCTGCTTTCCAGCGCATGGCGCACATCGGCATTGGCGGCGGTGAAGCTGGCATGCACGCGGTCGCCGTCCATCTGCAATTTCACCTCGATCTGGCCCATGTGATCGGGGCTGATACGGATGTGCGCATGGCCGATCTTCTGGTCCGCCAGCCAGCCGACGCGTGCACCGATGGCGTCGTCGAAATCGCCGCTGTCCAGGTCCGGGGTTGGCGTGGGCGCTTCGATCGCCGTCAGCGCACTCGGCGCGCGCAGCTCCTGCAGCGGCTGGTTCTGCAGCAGCTGTGCAAAGTTGGCAGGGGCAGGGGCATCGACGTCGGTATCGTCGGTCATGGTTTTGACGGCGATCTGTGCGGTGACCAGGGGTGCTGCGGCATCCTCCGTCGCAGGCATGGCGGTCGTGCCAGCCGCCGCGACCGGCGGCTGCGCCGCCAGGGCCAGGGGAGTGGCCTTGTCCTGGCCTATGCCGGCTGCCGGGTTGGTAGCAGCAGCTGCGTTGGGCGCGGAAGCTTCGGGTGCCGGGACGCCAAGCAGGACAGCAAGACCCGGCGGTGGCCAAGGCGCATCGGTATCGGCGCCGCGTTTGTCATCGCTGTCGTCGGTACTCGGCCGCTCCGTTGCTGCGGCTGAGGGGGCGCTCTCGTCCGCGGCCTCGGCATCGCTGCCAAGGGCATCGAGCTGGGTGCCATCCGTGTCGCGGCCTGCCTGCCGGGCCTGGTTGTCCACTGCAGGGCGTTCCTGCAGCAGCTTGTCGAACGGCTTGTCGGCACGCGCGCCGTCATTGCCCGTCGCACGCGGCGAGGCGCTGGTCTCGGTCGTGTTGGCGATGCTGCCGGCACCGAGTACGTTCATCGCGATTCGCCCTGGTCGTCAGGGTCGGCTGCGGTCTGCGCCAGGCGGGCGCGGCGGGCACCCACATCGTCCATCTCACGCTGGTCGCGGCGGTCGGCGGCCTGTTTTTCCTGGGCGCGATAGCTGGCGGCCAACTGCTCCAGCACGGCCTTGTCACGGCTGGCCAGCAACAGGCGGGCGCGTTCGGCTTCAACGCGCTCCTGATTGCTGTCCACCGTCTTGCTCTGTGCCTGCACGGCATTGTCCAGCCGGTCGAGGAAGGCGCGGCGGTTCATCAGCTGCGCAGCGCTGGTGGTGGCCAGCTGTGCGTTGGCGTACTCGTCGACATATTGGCGCAGCTCGGAAAGACGCGACTGGTGCATGTCCAGCGTGCGCTGGCGTTCGGCCAGCGCCTTGGCGACTTCGTCTTCGCGGTCCTGCGCGCGGCGCAGCAGCGGGTCGAGGCGACGGGAAGGGCTCATGCGGTTTTCTCGCTGTCTACCAGGGCTTGCAGGGCGGTGAGGCTGTGGTGCAGGTCAGCGGCGTTGTGTACGTCCTGACCGAGGAATTCCATGATCTCCGGCCAACGCTCCAGCGCCTCGTCGGTGACCGGATCGTTGCCGCGCTGGTAGGCGCCGATGGCGATCAGGTCGCGGTTGGCCGAGTACGCCGATACCAGCCGCTTGAGCTTGCGGATACGGGCACGCCAGGTATCGTCGGCGATGTCCTGCACCACGCGGCTGACCGAGGATTCCACGTCGATGGCAGGGTACAGACCGCTGTCGGCGACGCGGCGCGAGAGCAGGATGTGGCCGTCGAGGATGGCGCGTGCGGCGTCGGCGATCGGGTCCTGCGGATCGTCGCCTTCGGTCAGTACGGTGTAGAAGGCAGTGATCGAACCACGGCCCTTGGCGCCGTTGCCGGCGCGTTCCACCAGCGCCGGCAGCTTGGCGAATACCGACGGCGGATAGCCGCGGGTGGTTGGCGGTTCGCCGACCGAAAGGCCGATCTCGCGTTGTGCCTGCGCAAAGCGCGTGAGCGAATCCATCAGCAGCAGTACGTTCAACCCCTGGTCGCGGAACCACTCGGCGATGGCCGTGGCGCGGTAGGCACCGTGCAGGCGCGCCAGCGGCGGCCGGTCGGCGGGGCTGGCCACCACCACGGCGCGGCGCAGGCCTTCCTCGCCCAGGGTGGTTTCGACGAAGTCGCGGACTTCGCGGCCACGTTCACCGATCAGGCCCACCACGATCACGTCGGCCGAGGTGTAGCGGGTCATCATGCCCAGCAGGGTGGATTTGCCCACGCCCGAGCCGGCGAACAGGCCAACACGCTGGCCACGGCCGATCGGTAGCAGGGCATTGATGGCACGTACGCCCACGTCCAGTGGCTGGGTGATGGGCTCGCGTGCCAGCGGGTTGATGGCGACACCAGCCATGCCGACGTTGCCCTCTGCGCGGATCGGGCCCTTGCCATCCAGCGGCACACCATCAGAGTCGATGACCCGGCCCAACAGGCCTTCACCTACCTCCACGCCACCCCGGCGGTAGGAGGGCACCACCCGCGCATTGGGTAGCAGGCCATGCAGTTCGGCGCTGGGCATCAGGTAGGTGCGGTCGCCGGAAAAGCCGACCACTTCGGCCTCCACCCAGCCACCATCGATGATCTCGACCTTGCAGCTGGCCCCCATCGGCGCTTCGCAGCCGACGGCTTCCAGGGTGAGGCCGACGGCGCGGCGCAGGATGCCTTCGCGCACGAGTCCGTGACCATTGCTGGCATCCAGTGCGATCGCATCCAGCCGTGCGGCCAGGCGCAGGTCGCGGGCGGCGGCCCATTCGGCCGGAGCGGGCGAGCCTGCTGCGCTCATTGTGCTGCCCCGGCGCGGCGCAGTACGGTACCCAGCGCGGCACGCAGGCGGGCATCAAGGGTGCCATCAATGCGCACCGCCTCGGCATGCACGCGCAGATCGCCGCGGCTCAGGCTGGCATCCGGTACCAGTCGCTGGCCTTCGGGCAGGCTCAACAGGGTGTGGATCGCGCCGATGTCGTCCGGGTGCAGCCGCACCTCGATATCGCGTTTGGCGCCGCCCACTGTGTCCAGTGCCTCATTGACCAGTTCGGCCAGCAGCGCAGGGTCGGCCTGATAGGCGCGCGCCAGCAAGGAGCCGGCAATGCGCACCGACAATTCGCCCAAGGCACCAACCACTTCGTTTTCCAGCCGCTGCAGCGGGCGGCTGAAATTGTCCAGGATGCCTTCGATCTGCGCGGTGAGGCGACGCACCTCGGCCTGTCCCTGGGTGTAACCCTCGGCATGACCTTGCTGGAAACCTTCTTCCTGCGCGGCGTCACGGATGGCCTGGATTTCCTCCAGCGTCGGCGGCAGCACCGGCGGTGGAGCTGGTTCGGCGGTGACGGTCTCGATGGGCGTGGCCGGCACTTCCACGGCCTCCGGCACGAACGCGGCGGCATTGAGATCCGGTGCATGCCAGCGCACGACATTGCTCACAGCATGGCCTCCGCGGCGCCGCCAATGGTGATGGTGCCTTCGTCGGCCATGCGTTTGACGATGGCCAGGATCTCACGCTGCGCACCTTCCACATCGGACAGACGCACCGGTCCGCGTGCCTCCATGTCTTCCAGCAGAATCTCGGCCGCACGCTGGGACATGTTGCGGGTGATCTTGTCGCGTACCTTGATGTCGGCGCCGCGCAGGGCAAGGCCCAGGCGCTCGCCGCTGACCTCGCGCAGCACCAGCTGCATCTCGCGGTCGTCCAGGTCCACCAGATCGTCGAATACGAACATCAGGTCCTGGATGCGGCTGCCCAGCGGGGCATCGATGCGGGCGATTTCGGTCAGGATGGTCTGGTCCTGGCCGCCGTCCATGAAGTTGAGGATGTTGGCCGCGCACTGCACGCCGCCAATATTGGACGACTTCAGGTTCTGGTTGCCGGCGAACTGCCGCTCCATGATCTCGTTGAGCTCGTTCAGAGCATTGGGTGGAATGCCGTCCAGGGTGGCGATGCGCAGCAGTACATCGACGCGGGTACGTTCGGGCAGCAGCTTCAGTGCCTCGGCGGCCTGGTCGGTTTCCAGGTGGGCCATGACGATGGCGATGATCTGCGGGTGCTCGTTGCGCACCAGGTCGGCCACTGCCCGCGGGTCCATCCACTTCAGCGCATCCAGGCCGGTGGTGTTGCGGCCCAGCAGGATACGGTCGATCAGGTTGCTGGCCTTCTCGTTGCCCAGTGCCTGCACCAGCATGTTGCGGATGTAGTCGTCGGAGCCGACGCTGAGCGAGGTCTTGTTGCCCAGCTCGTTGCCGAACTCGTCCATCACCTGCTGCACCTGCTCGCGGGTGACGTCGGTGAGGGTGGCCATGGCGATGCCGATCTTCTGCACCTCCTTGGGTTCCATGTGACGCAGCACTTCGGCCGCGTCAGCCTCGCCCAGCGACAGCAGCAGCACGGCAGCGCGTTGCACACCGGTCATTGGAATCACGTCAGTCATTTGCCACCCATCCCTTGACTACCTGGGCCACGCGCTTGGAATCGGTCTTGACTGCTTCACGGGCCATGCGCAGGCGTTCCTCGTAGGCATCCACCGGCAGCGCCAGGGTCGGGGCACCGTCCAACTGCAGGCGATCGGCGGCCAGCGCCGGCATTTCAGTGCCGTCGTCCAACACCTGGACATCGGCGCGCAGCGGATCGTCCAGCGCACCGGGCAGGGCCTTCGGCGGACCCGCAATCTGGCGAAGGGCAGGGCGCAGCACACCGAACAGCAGCGCCAGCACCACGATCGCACCCAGTACCAGGCGCAGTGCGTCACGCACCTGCGGGTTCTCCCACCAGTTGGGGGCATCCACCGGCACGGCCTCGCGCACGAACGGGGCATTCATCACCGAGACGGTGTCACCGCGCTCGGCATTGAAGCCCACGGCCTGCTTGACCAATGCCTCGACGCGGGTCAGCTCGGCCGCACTCAGGGGTTGATCGCTGACTTTGCCGTTGGCGCCGGCACGCGGCACGTGGTCGACCAGCACCGCCACCGAGACGCGGTTGACGCGGCCGGCCGGCTGGCGGGTGTGCTGCAGGGTACGGTCCAGCTCGTAGTTGCGGGTGGCGTTCTTGGAGGTTTCGGTGGGGGTCGTGGCCGTGGCCGGTGCCGCGGCAGGCCCCGGCGGCGTGTTGCTGGCCGCACCTGGTACGCCCTGCGGGCCCTGGGCGGTGCTGCTGTTCTCGCTGATCTGCTCGCTGCGTACCTTCTGCGGTTCGCCGTTGTAGATTTCGCGCGCTTCCTCCACCACCGAGAAGTCCATGTCGACGCTGACTTCCGGATTGACGCGGCCAGCACCGGTCATCGGCTCCAGCAGCTCGCGGATGCGCTGGTTGTAGGAGCCTTCCAGACGACGTACCTGGTCGAACTGTGCGGCATTGAGTGCGGCATCGCTGTTGGGATCGGCGATGGTGAGCATGCGCCCGCTCTGGTCGACCACGGTGACGCGCTCGGGGGCCAGGTCGGGGATGCTGGAGGCGACCATGTGCACGATGGCGTCCACCTGGTTGCGCTCCAACTGCTGGCCGCCACGCAGCTCCAGTACCACCGAGGCGCTGGCGACGTCACGCTGACGGGTGAAGGCACTGGGCTTGGGGATGGCAAGGTGCACGCGTGCGTCGCGTACCGGGCGCAGCGCGGTGATGGTGCGGACCAGTTCGGTTTCCAGCGCATGCTGGTAGCGGGCGTTCTCGACGAACTGACTCACGCCAAAGCCGGGGTCGCGTTCCATCAGCTCAAAGCCCAGACGGCCGCTGTCGGTCAGGCCGGAGCCGGCCAGCTTCAGCCGCGCGTCGTGGATGTTCTTTTCCGGCACGGTGATGGCACCGGTGGCTGCGTCCAGCGCGAACGGAATCTGTGCTGCCCGCAACAGGTCGGTGGCCTCGGCGGTGGCCTTCTGGTCCAGCCCGGTATACAGCGGCACCATCGGTGTTTTCTGTGCCCAGAAGAACACGAACAGGCCGGCCGCCACGGCCACGGCGATCATCGCCATCAAGCCCAGCCGACGGGTGATCTGCAGGCTTTGCAGACGGTCGAACCAGGCCCCGGCCTGTTCGGAGTTCAACGACTCTTTGGACAGCGCGAATGCCATGCGTATCTATCCTTACAGCGGCATGTTCATCACGTCCTGGTAAGCCTGGACGAGACGGTTGCGGACTTCCACGGTGGCGCGGAACGCCAGCTGGGACTGTTGGGAGGCGACCATGACCTTGGCCAGATCGGCAGTGGCGTCGCCGCGTTCAAACGCGGCGGCCAACTGGCCGGACTTCTGCTGTGCTTCGTTGACGCCTTTCAGTGCCCCTTCCAGGGTCTGGCTGAAGGACGGTGCGTTGACGGCGTTGCCCTCGGCCAATCCCTGGATCGCGTTGCTGCGGGGCAGATCGGCGGCGGGCGCTACCTGGCCCACCTGGCTCTGCAGGCTGCGGATCTGGGAAAGCACGGAGGTAATCGAGTGGGACATCGGGTGGGGTTCCGGTAGCAAGCGTTTCGCTCTTCACACTTGCAAGTGGTGTGCCACGAATGTGAAGGGATCTGTTGGCGTGGAAGACGCCGGTTCTGTCTGAAAGCTGACACCGCGCCGGTAAATCGACATGCCGATGGGTCAAGGTCACGACGGAGGCGCCGTATATCTGCCTTGTCACGCAAGGTGCAATGCTGGTGGTGAGCTGGGAGTACGTTTTGCAGGCGCGAAGCTGGTGGACGAAGTTGCCGCTGAGCGCGAAAACCGGCGCTTGGCGAGGGGCGGGTATGGTCCGCAGGGTGAGGAAGGTATCTGGCCCTGATGCGCCGGAGCCGTATGAGGTTCGCGGTCATGGCGGCGCTCGTGTTTCGCGGCGTGCGCTGCACGCAGAGGACGTGCCGGGTAGTGCCGAGCCATGCTCGGCAAGGGCCTTGCCGAAGATGGATGAGTCTGGGAGCCGGACGCCAGGGTTGCGGCGGTGCTCGCCTCCCGTATTACGTCGTGCCAAGCACTCTGACGGGGTAGTGCCGAGCCATGCTCGGCAAGGGCCTTGCCGACGATGGATGAGTCTGGGCGCTCGGGCCAGGGCTGCGGCGGCGCTCGCTTCCCGGATTACGCCGCGCCAAGCGCCCGGGCAGGGTAGTGCCGAGCCATGCTCGGCAAGGCTAGGCCTGTGTAGCGAGGCTTCTGCGCCGGCCGATGCGCGGCCGGCCTCGCGGCAACGCCGCTCCTGCCTTTGCCCTGCCGCCGGATCAACCGGCGGCTTCGGCCGGTTCGCGTTCGATGCCGTACTTGCGCAGCTTCTCGACCAGGGTGGTGCGGCGCAGACCCAACAACTGGGCCGCATGGGCAACCACACCGTGGGTGCGCTCCAGTGCTTCGTTGATCAGGGTCAACTCGATGCCAGCCATGTGGTCGCGCAGGTCCAGGCCTTCGCTGGGCAGACTGGCCAACGCGGTGATGCCGCCAGCATTGGACGCCACGACATTGGCCTGCGCCGGTGCGGTGATCTGCCCCAGCAGCATGGGGCGCTCTTCCTCGGTGACAGGCGTGGTGGCCACGGTCTGGTCACCACGGTAGCGGCTGGGCAGGTCCTGCACCCGCACGTTGCCACCCGGATGCAGTACCGCCAGACGTTCGACCAGATTGGTCAGCTCGCGCACATTGCCCGGCCAGCCGTAACCGGCCAATGCCTGCAGAGCCTCGTTGGTGAAGCGCACTTCGCCACGACCGGTGCGGGCCAACTGGGCAGCGATGGTTTCCACCAGCGCGGGGATATCGGTGGTGCGTTCGCGCAGCGCCGGCACGTCGATCGGGAACACGTTCAGGCGATAGAACAGATCCTCGCGGAACTTGCCTTCGCTGATGCGCGATTCCAGGTTGCGATGGGTTGCGGCGATGACCCGCACGTTGCAGCGGATGGTCTGGTTGCCGCCGACCCGCTCAAAGCTGCGCTCCTGCAGTACGCGCAGCAGCTTGACCTGCATCGGCAGGCTCATGTCGCCGATCTCGTCCAGCAGCAGGGTGCCGCCTTCCGCCATCTCGAAGCGGCCCTTGCGAGCGCTGAGCGCACCGGTGAACGCGCCTTTCTCGTGGCCGAACAGTTCGCTTTCCAGCAGGTCCGGCGGAATGGCACCGCAGTTGATGGCCACGAATGGCCCATCCCGGCGCGGCGAGCGCTGGTGGATGGCACGCGACACCACTTCCTTGCCGGTGCCGGACTCACCCAGCACCAGGACAGTGGTATCGAAATTGGCAACCTGTTCGATCAGCTGGCGCAGTTCGGTGACGGCGGGGCTATGGCCGGTTGGACCGCTGTCATCGGTGCTGCCAGCCTGGTGCTCGGCATCCAGACGCTTGAGGCTGGCACGGCGCAGCAGGGATTCGACCTGGGGGTGGCGCATCGGCTGTTCCAGCGGCCACACGTTGGCCTCGTGCAGGCCGTAGTGGCGCGAGAACGCCAGCGGGTCACCTTCAGCCAGCAGGATCGGCGGTGGCAGCGAGGCGCCCGCCAGCCAGCCGAAGAAGCCAGCAGCGCGGTCGGCGTCTTCCAGTGCGCCGACCACGATCGCCATCCAGTCATTGCCGCGGTGGCGGCTGGTATCGATGTCCTGCGCGTCACTGACCCAGCGCGGGTTGAAATCCATGAACTCCAACAGGGCGAGGGTGCGTTCGGCGCGGACGCCGTCGGCATCGATCACCAGGATGCGTGACTCACTCATGGCCGGGCTCCTTGAGCGCTTCCAGGATCGGCATGACTTCCTGGATGTAGGACAGCTTGCTGACGAAATTGTCGGCACCGGCGCGCAGCGCGTGCTCACGGTGCTCGGAGTCATCGAAGTGGCTGGCAATGACGATGTAGGGGGCGTCGTCCTGGGTCTTGATCAGGCGGGTGGCCTGCAGGCCGCCCATTTCCGGCATCGCCAGGTCCATCAACACCACCTGCGGGCGCAGTTCCTCCGAACGCTCGATGGCTTCCAGGCCATTGGCAGCGCTGCCAACCACCTGCAGCCAGTCGACCTTGCGGAAGTGGCGCATGGCGGCGTTGATGAAGCCTTCGTGGTCGTCGACCAGCAGGACGGTGAGCTTGTTCATGGCGATTCCTGGTTTCAGCCCACACGGGCCAGCTGGGGCTTGGCAGCCTGCCGGCGACGTTCGCGGGCGGGGGCGATATCAAGCTGTTCGCGGTATTTTGCGACGGTTCGGCGGGCAATGTTGACACCTTGCCGTGAGAGCAGGCCGGCGATGGCGTCATCGGCCAGCGGTCGACCGGCCGGCTCGGCGTCGATCAGGCGCTTGACCATGGCCTTGACCGCCTGCCCGGACACACTTGCGCCCTCCAGCCGCACGGCGAAGAAGTGCTTCAGCTCAAAGGTGCCGCGCGGGGTCTGCAGGTACTTGCCGGAGGTGATGCGCGAGACCGTGGACTCGTGCATGCCGATGCTGTCGGCCACTTCCTTCAGGGTAAGGGGGGCCATCGCCTCCTCGCCCTTGACCAGGAACGCCGCCTGGCGCTCGACGATGACGCGGGCGGTGCGGATGAGGGTGTCGTAGCGCATCGACAGGCCGCGGGTCAGCCAGCGGGCCTCCTGCAGCATCTCGCGCAGCGGCTGCGCGCTCTCGCCACTGCTCTCGGCCACCACCTTCTCGTAGCCGGCATTGATGCCCAGGCGCGGGGTGGTGGACGGGTTCAGTGCAACGCGCCACTGGCCGTCGGCATGCCAGGCGACCACATCGGGGATGACACTGGCATCGACTTCCGGCAGCAGTGCTTCTGCCGGGCGCGGGCGCAGCGACAGCACCAGCCGGAAAGCTTCGCAGACATCGTCCACCTCGGCGTCCAACTGCTTGGCCAGCGCGGCGTAGTCGTGCTCGGCGAGCAGATACAGGTCGCTGTCCAGCAGGCGCGCTGCCAGATGGCGGGCAGGCACCCGGCCGGGCAGGGCGCGCAGCTGGGCCTGCAGGCATTCGCGAAGGTCAACGGCGGCCATGCCCGCCGGTTCGCCAAGCAGCAGGCGCTGGCGGATGGCTTCTAGGTCTGCTTCGGTCCGGTCCAGGCGGGCGCTGGCCAGGCGCGACAACTGCGCCAGAGGGGCCTGCAGGTAGCCGGCATCGTCGCAGTTTTCAAGCCAGAATGCGGCCGCAGCGAAGTCGGCATCGTCCAGTTCCAACGCCAGCGCATTGAGTACCCGCAGCTGCGGGTCGCTGGACTCGCCGCCAGCGATGCGTGCCATGCGGTCGTCGTCGGCACCGTTCCAACTGGCGCCGTGTACGTCCCACATCGAGCTTTCCGGCAGTTCGTCGAACGCGGCGGTGTCGGTCTGTGCCTGTTCGGCCGGGGCATCGGCCACGCTGTCCTCGCGCTCTTCGTGCAGCTCCAGCAGTGGATTGCTTTCCAGCGCCTGACGCACTTCCAGTTCCAGCTGCATGCCATTGAGTTGCAGCAGGCGGATGGACTGCAGCAAAGCAGGCGTCAGGTGGAGCTGTTGGCCCAGTTGGGCGGACAGAGTGGTTTTCATGCGGTTCCCCAAGGCGCCATGTGAAGGGCGCGTTATGGAACGCATCTTGCGTGTCTGCTGTCGGGGTAAAAATAGGGGACACCCTGAGGGCTGTCATTTGCGGCCCTACAGCTTGTAGGGGGATCCCTTACATTGCGTCGATTTTCTGACGCCGACACTGCGAAGAAAACAGCTAACTATCTGTTTTTATTGAATCGAAGCGCCCGGGGTGCCGGAAATCCGTTTTTGTGACGGCAAGCAAAAACGGTAGACCGAAATGCTCAATTCAAGTCGTTTTCATGGCGCACTGCCAGCAATAGCAGGTCGTTGGCGCGCCGGCAGCCCAGTGCTTCCATCATCCGGGCGCGGTGGGTTTCCACGGTTTTGACGCTGATGCCCAGCTCGGCGGCAATTTCCTTGGTGGTCTGCCCACCGCCGAGCCGGCGCAGGATTTCCTTCTGCCGTGGCGACAGTGCAGCCACGCCGGTTGGCCGCTCGCGGCCGATCAGCGGAGCCAGCATCTTGGCGGAGATATGCGGGCTTAGGAAAATCTGGCCGTTGTGGGCGGCGCGCATGGCCAGTTCCAGCTCGGCAGGTGCGGCGTCCTTGACGATGAAACCGGCAGCACCGCGGTCCAGCGCATCACGGACATGGGCGGTGTCGTCGTGCATGGACATCACTACGATGCGCGCATGCGGCAGGCGCATACGGATGTCGGTAAGTGCCTCCAGGCCGCTACGGCCGGGCAGGGACAGGTCCATCAGCACCAGGTCGGGCACGTGGAACAGTGCCATCTCCAACGCCTGTTCGGCATTGCTGGCCTCGGCGACCACATGGACACCGTCAAAGGTCTGCAGCAGGCGGGTCAGGCCGGCCCGGACCAGGGTGTGGTCATCGACGATCAGAACGCGCACAGGGAGTTGGCTGAATAGAAGAGCCTGCACCTTAGCCGAGCTGCCGCAGCCGCGCCAGCAGGCCAAAAGTAGGGGGTGTTCATCGCGGCCGCCGACTGTCGGCTATCTGCTTGCGATGCAGGCGGAACAGATGCCTCTCCAAGGCTGCGGACAACGCTTCGCTGGGGTTGTGCAGGCGAAGCCACAACAGGCTGCCGGTGGTGTCGCTGGCTTCGGCCAGCACTTCAACAGGAAGTTCGATGCTGTCGGGCAACCATTCGGCCGGCTGCAGCCGCACCACGCCCTTGCTGCCGATGGCGGCGCCACTGGCGTTGGCAAGGTGCAGGCGCAGGCCATGACGGGACCAGCGCAGCGGTGTGGCGGGCAGCTGTGGCGAGGACTGCTGCAGCAGGCGGCCAAGCAGCACCAGGGTCAAGTCCAGGCGCGCTTCGAGCCGCTGCAGTTGCAGGCTGGCATCGCCGCGCTCATCAGCGTCGTCGTTGCCGCGCGCATCCTCCACCAGGGCCACACTGCGCAGCAGCATTTCGGAGCTGCCCGGGCGCTGTACCGTGGCATCGACCTGGAACTGGGCCGGCAGCAGCAGGGAGCAGCTCAGGGCGTCGTCGAACAGCGCGGCCTCGGCTGGATGGACGACGGCGTCATTCATGCCAGCGTCCCGGCCTGTACGTAGGCGCTGGCAGCGCGGTTGGATTGACGTTCGCTGCGCAGCTGCGCGGCGGCCTGGTCGCGCAGTTCGCGCATGCGCATGGTCACGGCCTGTTGCTGTGCCAGCAGCGCCTGCAGCGCGCCGGCGGCAGCGCCAACACCATGCGTGTGGATGTAATGGCGCAGGCGCTGGTCGTGGCTGGCCACGATCTGCTCGGCAGTGTCGTGGTCTTCGGTTTCGATGGCGTTCTTCAGCAGGTCCAGATCGTCGTGCAGGGCCTGGAGCTGGAGGGTAGGGTCCTGCTGCATCAGCGCGCTCCCGCAGCGCCCGGGAAGGCGCGTTGACCGGCCGGGATCGCATTCCAGGCCGACTCGATCTCTGCCACCAGCGCCAGCGACTCCTGCAGGGCCTCGGCGTCATTGTTGAGGTTTGCTTCGGTCAGGCGCTGCACGATGTACTCGTAAAGGGCGGCCAGGTTGCCGGCGATATCGCCGCCCGCAGCATGGTCCAGCGAGCCATTGAGATGACCGATGATGGCACAGGCTTCGCCGATGGCCTTGCCCTTGGTGGCCTGGTCGCCACGGGCCATGAAGGCCTCGGCGCGGCGGATGCGCTCGCTCGCGCCTTCCAGCAGCAAGGCCACCAGCTTGTGCGGGTCGGCGTCCACCACGCGGGTGGACACACCTACCTGGCGATACTGCTCGGCGTAGTGGCGGCTGGAACCATACATTGGGGTGGATCTCCTGATGATCGCGGCGCCGTGGGCGCCAGACGATGGAACTGCAATGGCCTGACTAGGCTATCGGCTCGAGGGGGCAGCAACTTGAGGTCGGGCAGATCAGCTGCTCGATGAGGTGAGCTGCTGAGTGAGGTAGTTGCTGGTGCTCTGCATCTGCGACACCAGGGTGTCCATCGCGGTGAACTGCGCGGTATAGCGTGCCGATACCTTTTCCATGCGTGCGTCCAGGTCGTCAAGTTGCTTTTCCAGCTTCTTGATTTCCTTGTTCAGCGCATCGGTGCGCTGCACCAAGGTGCCGGTGCCGCTGTCCAGGTTGCTCTTGAGGATGCCGTTCATGCCTTCGTAGAGCTTGCCGCTTTTGCCCACCAGCTTCTCGGCCGCTGCCGGATTCTTGGCCATGGCCTTGTCGAAGGTGCTGGCATCCAACGCCAGGGTGCCATCCTTGCTGACGGTCAGGCCCAATTCCTTGAGGTCGATGATGTTGGCGCTGAGCTGGCCGCGCAGCTGTTGCTGCAAGCCGCGAACCATCGAGTCGCCGGTCAGCACCGAGGCGGTATCGGTATCGGCGTTGTAGGCGCTGGACGTCTTGAGCAGGCTCACCGAGGCGTTGTACGCGGTGACAAAGGCCTGCACGGTGGTCTTCAGTGGCGCGTTGTCCTGGGTGATGGTCAAGGTCTTGGTGGTACCTGCCTCGGCCTTGGTCAGATCCAGGGTCACGCCGGCAATGATGTCGCTGACCGAGTTGCTGGACGATTCGCGATCAAAGCCATCAACCTTGACGTGTGCATTGGTGGCCGCAGCGATCTCGCTCATGCCGCCACTGCTGCCGTCCCAGGTCAACGCCGCCAACCCACCGTCGCCGCCGGTCGTGCTGACCTTCAGCGCACCTTCGGTGCCGGAATTGACGGCATTCAGTACCAGGTGCTGGCCATCGTTGGCGGTGATCACCGTGGCGTTTACACCCTTGCCGCCGGCGGCGCTGTTGATGGCTGCGGCAATGCTGGTCAGGTTGCTGGCCGAGGCGATATCCACGTCGATGGATTCCTCGCCCCAGGCAATGCTCAGCTTGCCGCTGCCGACCGTGGCGTCCGCATCGAAGGCGGCCGAGCTCAGCTTCTGCGGCTGCGCCAGGCTGATCACCTCGATGTTATAGGTACCTGCCGCAGCCAGGGTCTTGCCGGTGGACGGATCGGTGACGATGGAGGCGCTGAAACCACTGTTTTCCGGCACGGAGGTCTTGTAGGCGCGTACATCCGCTGCCTTGCCCATAGCCTCCATTGCGCTCTGCAGGCTGCTGAGCGAGCTTTTGATGCTGCCCAGCGCCGACAGTTTGGCGGTGGCGGTGGTCCCCTGGTTGTTGATGCGGTTTGCTGCCGGTGCGCGTTCAGCGGCAACCAGCTGCGACACGATGGTGGGGATGTCCAGGCCGGAGCCGACGGCGGACAGGGAAGACGTGGCCATGTGGATTCCTCTTGCGGCAAAGGGACAGCCTTGCTGGCTCCCCGGATATCGGCACCCGGCGCTCAAGCTTTAGCCGGGTATCCCTGATCCATAGGCAAGCGCCGTGCCAGTGGGCAGGCGAGGGCGTGCGAACGTCAGAAACAGACAGGCCCTGCCACGAGGCAGGGCCTGGCAAGCCCGGTGCGGGCACCGGGTTATGCAGTCAGCGGCTACTGGATCAGCGCAGCAGGCTCAGCACGTTCTGGCTGGTCTGGTTGGCCTGGGCCAGCATGGCGGTACCGGCCTGCTGCAGGATCTGCGTGCGGGTCAGTTCGGCCGTTTCCTTGGCGTAGTCGGTGTCGCTGATGCGGCTGCGGGCAGCGGACATGTTTTCCGACGAGGTGTTCAGGTTGGCCACCACCGAGGTGAAACGGTTCTGCACGGCGCCCAGGTCGGCGCGGGCCGAGTTGATGGTGCTCAGGGCAGCGTCCATGGCGTTCAGTGCGTTGTCGGCACCAGCGGTGGTGGAGATGTCCAGGTCCGAGAAGCCGGTGGCTGCGACACCGCCAGCCCATGCGCTGCCGCCGCTGCCATCCACCGTCTTGCCGGTGGTCAGACCGGTCTGGTTCAACACATCATCGGCAGTTCCGGCGATTTCGAAGTCACCCAGGGATGACGACAGTGCCAGTTGGCCATTCTTGTCGAGCGAGGCGCTGACGCCTGTGTTGTAGCTCTGGTTGTTGATCGCCTTGACCAGGTCGCTTGCGCGCTGCGCAGCGCTGCCGGCTGCGCCGAAGCTGATGGTGACGTCGCCCTTTTTACCCTTCAGAGTGAAGCTGCCGGCGTCGAAGGAGACGGCTTCACCGGCAACAGAGGTGCTGGTGAACTGGCCGCCTGCAGCCTTCACGGACAGGCTCTTGGAGCCGTCAGCGCTGTTGTCCAGTGCAATCTTGCCACCGGTGGCCTGGGCTTCCGAACCACCGGTCGCGTCGTTGATGGCGGCCGCAACCTTGGTGGCAACAGCCTGCTGGGTGGTGGCGTCGTCGGTAGCAAAATCGGTTGCGGTGATGTTCACCTTGGCGCCGTTGATTTCGATGTCAAAGGCGGCCACGCCATCGGTGGGGTCGACGGTCAGGCTGGTCAGATCGATCTCGCCAGTACCGCCAGCGGTGACGGTGCCCATCGGTGCCGCAGCAGATGCGGCGGCGGCTGTATCAACCTTGTTCCAGTTGCCCAGGTCCTTGATGTTGGCATTGGCGATCTGGGCGATGTCGATGGTCTGGCCCTGGTTCGCGCCGATCTGGAAGGACTGCGCCTGGAAGCTGCCGTCCAGCAGCTTGGTGCCGTTGAAGTTGGTCTGCTCGGCAACGCGCTGGATTTCGGCCTTCAGCAGCTGCACTTCGGCATTCAGCGCTTCACGGTCGGAATCGGAGTTGGTGGCGTTGCGGGACTGCACGGCCAGTTCGCGGATGCGCTGCAGGTTGTTGCCGATTTCGGTCAGCGCGCCTTCGGCGGTCTGCGCCATCGAAATGCCGTCGTTGGCATTGCGGGCAGCCTGGTCCATGCCGCGGATCTGGGTGCTGAAGCGTTCGGAGATCGCCAGACCGGCGGCGTCGTCCTTGGCGCTGTTGATGCGCAGGCCCGAAGACAGGCGCTGGATCGAGGTGGCCAGGCTGGAGCCGCTGGTGTTCAGATTGCGCTGAGCATTGAGCGACATGATGTTGGTGTTGATGACTTGTGCCATGATTCGGGCTTCCTATTTGGCGTTTGGTCCGGCACATCACCTGGCCGGTACTGGGTGCAGTGGGGCGGGGTGTAGGAGCCGTAGCACCGCTGCTGATACCAATAACGGCAGGTCCGCGGACAGCTTTAGGGCTGCCGTAAGTGCAAGCAGGCCAAAAGCAGGAATGCAGAACGCACAAGCCCCGGTCTCCCGGGGCTTGTGCGTCTGTAGTGCCGAGCCATGCTCGGCAACGGGTATGGCGGTGGAACCTGCGCCGGGCAGGGTTCGGCAGTGCCGGAATAGGCAGATAGTGCTGTGTAAACTGCGAAACCCTGCGGCATGCCAGACCGTGAAACTCGCCTGATATGTCGGTAAGGCCTCTGCCGAGCATGGCTCGGCACTACCAGGGAGACCTGGGAGCCTGAGCGGAGCGCGCTCCGCTCAAGCCTGTGCCGCTGTTACTTCAACAGGCTCAGCACGTTCTGCGGCACCTGGTTGGCCTGCGCCAGCATGGCCGTGCCTGCCTGCTGCAGGATCTGCGTGCGGGTCAGCTCGGCGGTTTCCTTGGCGTAGTCGGCATCGCGGATACGGCTGCGTGCGGCCGACAGGTTTTCCGAAGAGGTGTTCAGGTTGGCGATGGTGGAGGTGAAGCGGTTCTGGATCGCACCCAGGTCGGCGCGTGCCGAGTTGATGGCCTGCAGCGCGGCGTCCATCGCATTGAGTGCGTTGTCGGCGCCTTCGGAGGTGGTGATGTCCAGATCCTCGAAGCCGGTTTCCGGCGAACCGGTGACCCACGCGGTACCCACCGTGGTTGCCGGTGCCGGGGTGTCGCCAATCGCACCGGTCGCACCGGCGGCCAGGCCGGTGGCTGCCAGCAGGTCGGCGTTGGCGTTCGCACCCGTACCGGTGGCGGACACAGCGATGTTGCCGGTAGCCGAGGACAGCACCAGCTTGCCGTCTTCCAGCGACGCGGTGACGCCGGTGTTGTAGCTCTGGTTGTTGATGGCCTTGACCAGGTCACTGGCACGTTGTGCGCTGCCACCGGCAGCCGGGTAGTTGATGACGGCCTCGCCCTGGGTGCCGGTGATCTTGAAGCTGCCGGCGCCGAAGTCGGCGGCGACGAAGCCGGTGGCACTGGCCACGGCCACGGCCCCACCGATCACCGATGCGCCCGGGCCACCAATGGTGACGGCTGCGCCGTTGTTGGTGATGACACCACTGGTTGCATCCACCTGGATACCGGTGGCGCCACCGATGGAGGGGTCGCTGTTGATCGCGGTAGCGATGTTTGCCAGCAGCTTGTCCTGCGCATCAGCTGCGGTGGTGCCGTTGGTCACACCCGCCACCGATACGGTCTTGCCGTTGACGCTGAGGTTGAAGCTGTCATAGGTGAAAGGGGCGGCCGACCCGGTAGGGGTTGCGAACGATGCCCTGCTGATCGTACCTGCCGCGGTGTTGGGCGTACCGGCATCCGCGCCACCGGTAGCTGCAACAGACGGCAGCGAAGCTGCGGTGTTCACACGGTTCCAGTTACCCAGCTGCTGGATGTTGGCATTGGCGATCTGCGCGATGTTGATCACCTGGCCCTGGTCTGCGCCCACCTGGAAGGCCTGGTTCTGGAAGCTGCCATCCAGCAGCGCGGTGCCGTTGAAGTTGGTCTGCTCGGCAACGCGCTGGATCTCGGCCTTCAGCAGCTGCACTTCAGCGTCCAGTGCGGCGCGGTCGGAGTCGGAATTGGTGGCGTTGCGCGACTGCACGGCCAGCTCGCGGATGCGCTGCAGGTTGTTGCTGATCTCACCCAACGCGCCTTCGGCGGTCTGCGCCAGCGAGATGCCGTCGTTGGCATTGCGCGCGGCCTGGTCCATGCCGCGGATCTGGGTGGTGAAACGCTCGGAAATCGCCAGGCCAGCAGCATCGTCCTTGGCGCTGTTGATGCGCAGGCCGGAGGACAGGCGCTGGATCGTGGTGGCCAACGAGGTGCCGCTGGTATTGAGGTTGCGCTGAGCGTTCAGCGACATGATGTTGGTGTTGATGATCTGTGCCATGGGGCTTCTCCGTTGTACTCAGGGCCTTGCGTTGTAGATGTGGCAGCGACGCTGCCGTCGATGTTGATCAGCGGATCATGTTGAACAGCGACATGGACTGCATCTGGGTGAAGATGGTCTGTGCCGCCTGCAGCGCCGCGCCTTCGAGCTTGTACTGCCCTATGGCATCGGCATAGTTGAGGTCACGCATCTGCGAAAGTGAGGTTTTCAGGGTGACGGTGTTGGCTTCGCGCAGCGATGCCGCGTCGTCAGCCGCTGCAAGTTGTGCGCCACCGGCGGCGCGTGCATCGATCATCAGTTCCGACGCACGGCGCACGTCGCGGATGCTGCCTTGCAGGGCGTTCTGTTGGGCGGTGCGGCCGGCCTGGGTGGAGGTATCCATCTGCAGGGTCTGCACCAGCTGGTCGATGGTGGCGAACACGTCGCGGGTGCCGGCCTGGCCGGCATTGAAGGTATCGCCTGCCGCCGGCGTACCTTCGATGCGTACGCGCAGGCCTTCGAAGGTGATGTCCTCGCCCGACGCATAGGTGCCGGTGCCAATCACCGCATTGCGGGCGTCGCGCACCTCATAGGTATCGGCCGCGGTGAAATGCAGGCTGTAACTGCTGCCATCCCAGCTGCCGGAGCCGTCGCGGCTGATGTCGGTCAACACAGCCTGGCCGGTATTGGCCGCTGCGGCGGCGCCGTCGACGGTGCCGTCACCGGTGCGCACCCGCATGAAGATCTCGCTGCCGGGCAGGGCATCCTTGATGAAGGTGCCGGGGGCGACTTCCACCTGGCGTTGGGTCTGGTCGCCGTTGTAGCTGACGGTGCCATTGCTGACGGTGAACGGCGCATTGGCGTCGGCAGCACCGCCAAACAGGTAACGGCCGCTGCCATCGGTGGTGTTGGCCAGCGCCAGTAGCGAATCCTTGATGGCTTTCAGCTCGTTGGCCACGCCCTTGCGGTCTTCGTTCGACAGCGCGGGGTTGTTGGCCTGCACGGTGAGGTCGGACACCTGCTGCAGCAGCTCGCCGGCCTGCGACAGCACGTTTTCCTGCAGGCCCAGCCGGTTCTGCGCGGTGTTGGCGTTGCTGCCCAGCTTTTCCAGCTCGGCCAGCACGCGGTCCATGCCGACCGCCGTGCCCGAGCCCACCGGGTCATCCTTGGCGCTGACGATCTTCTTGCCGGTGGACAGCTGCTGCTCCAGATGGTTGAGCTTGCTTTGCTTGGACAGCATCAGCGCCACCGACTGGTCATACATCATGTTGCTGGAGATGCGATTCATCAGCCCACCGCCTTGAGGATTGTCTGGAACATGGTGTCGGCCGTGGAAATCAGCTGCGACGCTGCCTGGTAGGCCTGTTGCAGGCGCAACATGTCGGCCGCTTCCTCATCCAGGTTCACCCCGGAGATGGAGTCGCGGTTGGCCTTGGCGTTGTCGTTGATGACCTGTTGCGCCTGCAGCGAGTAGTCAGCGGCACGCGCTGCCGAACCCACCTGGGTGGTCAGGCTGCCAAGCGCACCGTTGAGGGTCACCGTGCCGGCGTTGAAGGCTTTGGCGTCTTCCACCGCGGCAAGGCGGGTGGCGTTGCCGTTGTCGCTGGAGCCGGCGGCGGTTCTGCCCACGGAGAAGCTGTCGCCAGCAGCGGGTTTGCCATCCAGCACCACGCTCCAGCCATTGGCGGTGATGGTCTGTCCGGCGGTGTAGGTAAACGGGCCGGCACCATCGACGGTGTATTGGTTGGCATCGATGAACTCGATGCTGGCCGGGTTGAGCAGGGCGGCATTGCCGGCGTCGATGACGTCAAGCTTGCCCAGTACGCCGGTGCCGGTATTGGTCAGATCGGCCGCTGCCTTGATCGGGTTGGCAGCGGCAATGCGCGACGGATCGGTGACAGCCACGCCCAAGCCATTGATCGCCCCGGCGGTAGGTTGCAGCAGGAAGCGATCATTGGCTGCGGCGCTGCCGCTGACCACGAACTGCACACCGTTGACCACGAACGGGTCGGCGGCGGTGCCGGAACCGGTCATCGCCACGCCCACGCCGGTATCGGCGCGGCTGGCTTCCCAGCTGCTGCCGTTGAACTTGATCAGCAGTGCCTGGCCGTCCAGTGCGGTGGTATCGCCGTAGCTGGCGCTCAGTGCGGCGTTGCCGAGGTTGCCGGTATTGGCGGTGGTCTTGGGGACGCCCAGGTTGAAGAAGTCGCCGCCCATGTCCCCGTACAGGTCCATGCCTTCGGCGTGGGCCTGGTTGAACTGCAGGGCCATGCCCACGGCCAGCCGGCCCAGCTCGGCCTGGGCCGGCGTCAGTACGTCGTCGCGGAACTCCAGCAGGCCACCCATCTGCCCGCCGACGGACTTGTTGTCCACCGTGACGGTCACGCCCTGAGTCTTGATTGCCAGCTGCAGGCGCTCGGGCTGGTAGGGATCCGGTGCGGTGGTGATTTCCGAGGCGGTGGTGCCGACTACCAGCGCCTGTCCACCGGCGGTGTAGACGTTCATGATGCCGCCGTCCTGGATCACCGCGTTGCCACCGGTGTATCCCACCAGCTGCGAGATCAGCTGGTCGCGGCGGTCCAGCAGATCGGGCGCGGCGGCATTGGCATTGTTGCCGATGGTGCCGTTGAGCTGGGCGATCTCCTTGGCCAGCCGGTTGACTTCGTTGGCGCCGGCGATCAGGCCGTTGTTGACCTCGGTGTTGAGCGCGTCAAGGTTGTTGTTGAGCTGCTTGTAGCGCGCCACCAACGTGTTGGCGTTGTCCAGTACATCGCGGCGATCCGCGGTGCCGGCAGCGTTGGCCGCCAGGCCGTTGATGGAGTCGAAGAAGTTGGACCACACGCCACTGACGTTGGTGGCCGAGTCGGAGAACAAGGCATCCACGCGATCAGCCATCGAGGAAAGCTGTTGCAGCCGGGACAGTTCGCCGCTGCTGTCCAGCAGGCGCGAGATCGCCAGCTGGTCGGCCACGCGACGGATGTCGGTGATTTTGGTGCCATTGCCGACATCGCCATATCCTAGGTCGGTGGGGCTGCGGGTGGCAAAGTCCACCCGCTGGCGGCTGTAGCCGTCGGTCTTGATGTTGGCCACGTTGTGGCTGACGGTCGACAGCGCCCGCTGGAAGGCGATCAGTGCACTGGTACCGGTGGAAAGAACATTGGACATGGACGGCTATCTCAACGACGGGTAAGGCCGGTCACGCCGGCTGCACTTGCAAATGTCTGGCCAAGGCGCACACCGGCGTCACCAATGGCGGCAACGGCGCGCTCGATGGTGGGTCCGGCAGCGATGGCGGCGATCTTGTTGGCATAGGCGGGATCGGTGGCATAACCGGCCCGTTGCAAGCCCTGTGCAAAACCGCGGACATCGCCGCCGGCCTTGAGCGCGGACTGGTAGCGCGGGCTGTTCTTCAGCATGCGCACGTAATCGCTGAAGCTTTCGGCGACCGAGCCATAGGCGCGGAAACTGGCAACTTCATTGCGGCGCTGGCCATTGACGTACTCATGGGTGCCGGTGGTGGCGCGCTCGCCACTCCAGCCCGCGGCCTTGATGCCGAACAGGTTGTGGCTGCTGCTGCCGTTGTCGCGCTTGATGTGGCGCTTGCCCCAACCGGTTTCCAGTGCGGCCTGCGCCACCAGGGCGCGCGGGTCCACGCCCAGCTCGCGGGCGGCGCGTTCGGCGTGTGGCCAGACGCTGGCCACAAAGCCTTCCGGTGTATGTGCCCCCAGCTGGGCGGTAGCGGCGTCGGCACTGCGGGTGTCCACGCTATCGCCGCGTTCAGCGGCCGAGACATTGCTCCAGCGGTCATTGCTCAGGGCTGCCCAATCCGCAGCTGCCAGCGGTGCGCTCTCCTGGTAGGGATTGCTGCCTCCGAGTGCTGCATGCAGGTTGCTGCTTTCGCGACCGGCGATCAGGTCCAGGGCCTGAGCCTGCGGTTCCAGCAACGCGGAGCGCCCTTCGCCGGGCAGGCCCTGCAGGGGATCTATCAGCACCGGTTTGCTGTCGTGCAGGGGCAGCGCAGCGCCTTCGGGGCTGGCCAGGCGGTAAGCGCGGGCCGCGGCTTCGGGCTTGATTGCCGGGTCCAGCGCCTGCGTCGTGGTGTAGCCGCCGCCGAGCTGGCGGGCGATCATTGCGGACAAGCCCATGCCGCGCCCACGCGTCATCGCCTCGGCAATGCGCTGGTCGTACATTTCGCGGAACATCTGGTTCTCACCGGGAAACAGCGAGTCCCCAAAGCTGGCCTCGCGCATGCTCTTGATCAGCATCTGCGCGAACTGGCCTTCAAGCTGGCGCGCGACCTTGTCGATCCGCGCCGGATCGTTGGCGGTGCTCTGGTTCAGCTCCAGCGGGGCGGCAGCAATGCGCATGTCAGATCACCTCAAGATCGGCGGTCAGTGCGCCGGCCTGCTTGAGTGCTTCCAGGATCGCGATCAGGTCACCTGGTGCGGCACCAACCTCGTTGACCGCGCGTACGATCTCGTCCAGGGTCGCACCGCCATCAAAGCGGAACATGCGGCTGCCTTCGTTGCTGGCCGTGATGGTGGACTGCGGCGTGGCAACCGTCTGCCCACCTGCAAATGCGTTGGGCTGGCTGACCTGGGTCGATTCGCTGACGGTCACCGTCAAGGAACCGTGAGAGATGGCTGCGGGGCTGACCCGCACCTGCGCGCCGATGACCACGGTGCCGGTACGCGAGTTGACCACGATGCGCGCGGGTGCGGTGCCGGGGGAGAGTTCCACGTTCTCGATGCGTGCAAGCATGCCGATGCGTGCGCCCGGATCGGTCGGCGTCTGCACCGATACCGTGCCGCCGTCGACCGCCCGCGCTGCACCCTCGCCGAAGGTGGCGTTGAGCGCGCTGACCATCCGCGAGACGGTGGTGAAATCGTTCTGGTGCAGGTTCAAGGTGATGTCGCCGCCACCGGCGAAGACATCGGGCAGGGCACGCTCAACGGTGGCGCCATTGGGAATGCGGCCAGCGCTGGGGATGTTCACCGACACGCGCGAGCCATCCTTGCCCTGCGCGCCAAAGCCGCCAACCACCAGGTTGCCCTGGGCAATGGCGTAGACCTGGCCGTCGGCACCTTTCAACGGTGCCATCAGCAGGGAGCCGCCACGCAGCGATACCGCATTGCCGATCGAGGACACGGTGATGTCGATGGTCTGGCCGGGTTTGGCGAACGGTGGCAGCTCGGCATGGATGGCGACGGCGGCAACGTTCTTCAGCTGCGGATTGACGTTTGCCGGAACATTGACGCCCAGTTCGCCCAGCAGGTTCTTCAGGCTCTGCACGGTGAACGGGGCCTGGCTGGTGCGGTCGCCACTGCCATCCAGGCCAACCACCAGGCCATAACCCACCAGGGCATTGCCGCGCACGCCACCGACCTGGGCCAGGTCCTTGATGCGCTCGGCGTGTGCGGGCAGGACGACGCTGACGGCAAATGCCACCAGCGCGCAACGGAGCAGGGTAGGGATACGCATGGTCATGCTCAGAACAGCGCGAACGCCGAGTTGAAGAAACGCCCCAGCCAGCCCATCGCGTTGGACTGGGCAACCGCGCCGCGACCGCCGTAGGCGATGCGGGCGTCGGCCACCTTGCTGGAGGGAATGGTGTTGTCCGCGCCGATGTCGGCGGAACGGACGATGCCCTGGATCTGCACCAGCTCATCGCCCTGGTTCAGGCGCAGGTTCTTCTGGCCCTGAACCACCAGGTTGCCATTGGGCAGGCGCTGGATGACGGTCACGGTCAGGCTGCCCTGCAGGCGGTTGCTCTGCGCGCTGTTGCCCTTGCCACTGAAGTCACGGTCCGATGCCGCCGAGGCACCCAGGATGTCCTTGCCACCCAGCGTCACCGGTGCCCCGAACAAGGTGGGCGTGCCCATCTCGATATCGGATTTCTTGCTGATGGCGGTGCTGGCGGTGGTGGTGGCCGTCGTGTTTTCGATCAGGGTGATGGTGAGCAGGTCGCCCACGTCACGCGCGCGCCGGTCGCCATACAGGTTCAGGCCCGGGCCAGCGGCATAGATCGCGCCAGCGCTGGGGGCGGCGGCCGGCACGACCAGCGGCTGGATCGGCGCCATCGGCTGGTAGGGGCGGACGTCACCGGCCAGCGTGCAGCCGCCGGCGAGGGCCAGGCCGAGCGCGGCGCAGAGCAATGACAGGGAGCGGGTGGGGTGCATGACGTTGATCCTCTGGTGCCCGGTCAGACGTTGTTGTTGAGGTAGCCGAGCATCGAATCGGTGGTGGAGATCGCCTTGGCGTTCATCTCGTAGGCGCGCTGGGTTTCGATCATCGACACCAGCTCCTCGACCACGTTGACGTTGCTGCCTTCAAGTGCGCCCTGCACCACGTTGCCCAGGCCATTGAGACCGGGCGTACCGTTCTGTGCAGGACCGGACGCGGTGGTTTCCAGGTACAGGTTCTCGCCCTTGGACTGCAGGCCGGCGGGATTGATGAAGTCGGTCAGGGTCAGCGAGCCGATTTCGACCGATGCGGCTTCACCGGCCATTTGCACGCTGATGGTGCCGTCGCTGCCGATGGTCATCGACTGCGCACCCTCGGGCACCTGGATGCCGGGCTGCACCGGGTAACCGCTATTGGTCACCAGCTCGCCCTGCGCATTGATCTGGAAGCTGCCGTCGCGCGTATAGGCGGAACTGCCGTCGGGCATCATCACCTCGAAGAAGCCGCGACCGTTGACCATCACGTCCAGCGCACGGCCGGTCTGCTGTTGGCTGCCCTGTTCGAAATGCTTGGACGTGGCGACCACACGCACGCCGGTGCCCAGCTGCAGGCCGGTCGGCAATTGGGTCTGTGCGGAGGAGGAACCACCCGGCTGGCGCACCTGCTGGTACAACAGGTCTTCAAAGCTGGCGCGGTCGCGCTTGAAGCCTGTGGTATTGGTGTTGGCGAGGTTGTTGGACACAACCGACATGCGCGTCTGCTGTGCATCCAGGCCGGTCTTGGCGACCCACAGTGCCTGATTCATGGTGTGCTTCCTCTGCTGCTGGTGCCGGCCATTTGGCCCTTGCCTGGATCAATGCATGCGCCGTGCCAGAAACGGGCGACGGGATGCTGACGGCATCGGAGGGGCAGTTGGTGGGCTGCGGCGCGGCTTCCAGCAGTACTGTGGAAACGAGGGGGGACTGCACTGACGTGCGCAGGCTTCGTGCTTTTCGCGCAGGCGAAGCCAGGCTGCCAAGCTAGTGGCGCCCAAGCGTACGGGGTGCTCGACCTGTGTGCGGGGCTACGCTGACAGGCGGACGGCCCACGGAGCCTTGAAGCTGAGAGCACCCCTCTCCCCAACCCCTCTCCCGCGAGGGGAGAGGGGCTTTGAGCGGTGCGTTGATCAGTGGTTGATGATCTGGAACTGGTGGCTTCGGACGCCGAACTGCTTAACCATTCAGTCGCAACAGGCTGTTGGCACTGCGCGCATTTTCGTCGCCGTGCTTGATTACTTTGACCTGCATTTCAAACTGGCGCTGCAGCTGGATCATCTGCACCAATGCGCCGGCGGCATCCACGTTGCTGGATTCCAGCATGCCGCTGTCCAAGGCTTTTCCCTGTGTCTGGGCGAACGCCTGCTGCGGGTCGGTGTTGCGCATCAAGCCATCCAGGCCACGCTGCAGCCGATCATCCGGTGCATCGACCACACGCAAGCGGCCGATCATGGCCATGGTCTGCGGGCCTTCGCCCAAGGGGATGATCGACAGCGTCCCGTCATGGCCGATTTCGATGGCCTGGTGCGGCGGCACCGCGACCGGGTTGCCATTGTCGTCCAGCACGGCGTTGCCTTCGGCAGTGACCAGCTGGCCGTTGGGGGTGAGCGACAGCGCGCCGCCACGCGTATAGGCCTCGCTGCCATCCGGCGATTGCACCGCCAACCAACTGCCCGGTTGCAGGGACAGGTCCAGTGCATTGCCGGTGATCTGCTGTGCACCCACGCGGCGGTTGAAGCCGGCATCCACGTGCAGGGCATCCACCCGTGACGGATAGCCCTGGCCCTGGATGCGGAAGGCCTCGGTATTGGCCAGCGCTTCCTTGAACCCGGGCGTATCCGAGTTGGCGAGGTTGTGCGAGACCGTGGCCTGCGCCTGCAGCGAGGCGCGGGCGCCGGTCATGGCGACGTAGAGGGCTTTGTCCATGGGGCGGTGATTCGAAGGTTGGGGTCGGGTTTGGAAAGCGGAGGCAGGCCAGGTCGTTGTACTCGGTGCAGAACGCCCAGCAGAGTGTTACGTCAAGCAGCAGAGCCGCGGAAAGGCGGTGGTGGAATCGGGTTGGGAACCGACCAGATGCCGGTCCATCCCCAATCCCGATCCCACGATGTCCGCTTTAGCGGATGTTGATGATGGTCTGGGTGATCTGGTCCTGCGTGGAAACCATCTGCGCATTGGCCTGGAAGTTGCGCTGGGCGACGATCATGTTCACCAGCTGCTCGGTCAGGTCGACGGTGGAGGCTTCCAGCGAACCGGACTGGATCTGGCCAAGGTCGGAGCTGTCCGGCGCACCGGTGCGCGGGCTGCCCGAGGCATTGGTTTCGGACCACACGTTGTTGCCCAGGTTCTGCAGGCCCTGCGGGTTGTTGAAGTTGGTCAACGCCACCTGGCCCAGGGCCTGGTCGTCGCCGTTGGAGTAGCGCGCGTACACCACACCGTCGTTGGCAATGCTGATCTCGGTGAGCTTGCCGGAGGCATAACCGTCCTGGCGGGTATCACGCAGGGCGAACTTCTCGCCGTATTGGGTGGAGCCGGTCACGTCCAGGGTCATGTTCAACACGCCAGCGCCGGTGCTGGGTGTGAACGGATCCAGTGCGATGGTGCCGTTGGCCGGGCTGGTCAGGGCGCCGCTGTTGGAGAACTGCAGCAGGGTGGGGGCGCCGGCCGCCTGGCCGTCGACGTAGTTGTGGACTTCCCATTCGTTGGCATTGGCCGTCTTTACGAAGTACGAGGTCTGGGTGTGGCTGACGCCCAGCGAGTCGTACACGGTGACGCCACCGGTGGAGTGGTTGTAGCTGTTGGCATTGGCCGGGTCCAACGGCGTGACCGTGGGCGCGGCGGCATTGGCCGGCAGGGTGAAGGTGCTGTTGACCCGGCTGGTCTGCTGCGGCGGGCTGTCGGTGGTGAGCAGTTGCAGATCGGTGAGGGCACCATCGAAACGGGTGCCATCTGCGTTGGGGGCAAACACCTGCAGACGGGCGCCCTGCGGGTTGACCACATAGCCATTGTTGTCGGTCTGGAAGTTGCCGGCGCGCGAATAGACGCGGCTGCCGTTCATGCTCAGGGTGAAGAAGCCTTCGCCTTCCACGGCCAGGTCCAGGCTGCGCCCGGTCTGGTCGATGTTGCCCTGCGCGAACTGCTGGGCCACGTTGCTCTGGCGCACGCCTGCGCCGACCGCGTTACGGGCCAGGCCGTAGCTGGTGGAGTTGAACATGTCCGCGAACTCGGCACGCGACTCCTTGAAGCCGGTGGTGTTGACGTTGGCGATGTTGTTGGCGGTGACGTTCAGATCGGCGTTGGCGGCGTTGATGCCGGACAGCGAGACATTGAAGCCCATGGCGATACTCCTGGAAGATGGTTCGGGGCGGCTCAGCTGACGCGGAGCACGTAGGCGAGCGGGGCAGAGCCCAGGCCCTTGAGGTTGAGATAAAGGCCGTCGGTGCCGACCGTCACGCTCTCCACCTCGGCTTGCACGTAGGTGCTGAGCTTGGTGTTGGTGCCGCTGCTGTCGGTGTGCGAGGCGGTGATGCTGTAGCTGCCGGCCGGCATGCGCTTGCCATCGGCATCGGTGCCGTCCCACTCAAAGGAGACCTCACCCGCGGCGGCGGCATTCACGGTCACGCTCTTCACCTTGTCACCGTTGGCATCGGTGATGTCCACGGTGACCGTGCCGGCGGCTGGCGCGGCCACCGTGCCACTGGTGCCGCCTTCGGCTTCCAGCGCAAGCTTGGCCGAGGGCACCAGCACGTCGTGGCCGACCAGACCAGCGCCCTTGAGGATCTGGTCGTTGGACATCGCGGTCTGGAAACTCTCGACCGTGCTGTTGAGGTCGCTGATGCCCTGCACGGTGGACAGCTGTGCCATCTGCGCGACCATCTGGCTGTTGTCCATCGGCTTGAGCGGGTCCTGGTGCTGCAGCTGGGTGGTCATCAGCTTCAGGAAGTCCGCCTGGTCCAGGCTGTCTTTCTTCTTGGTGGAGGCACTGGCCTGGCCGGTAAGGCCGAGCGAGCTGTAGAGATCGTTGGAGACGCTGGTGGTCATGGGGGTATCCGGGGTTGTTGGCCTCAGCGGCCCATCGTCAACGTGGCCAGGGCCAGTTCCTTGGCGGTGCTGAGCATCTCCACGCCAGCCTGGTAGTTACGCGAGGTGGAAATCAGGTTGACCATCTGTGCCACCGGGTCCACGTCGGGCGAGTACACGTAGCCTTCGCCATCGGCCAGTGGATGGTTGGGCTCGTAGCGCTTGATCGGCGGGGCATCGCTCTGCGCGATTTCCTTGACCTGCACGCCGGTCAGGTTGGGGTCGTTGCGGCTGGTGACGGCCTGGAAGATCGGCTCCAGCGGCTTGTAGACCGCCTCGGGTGAGCCGGCGATGGAATCGGCATTGGACAGGTTGGAGGCAATGGTGCTCATGCGCACCGACTGCGCCTGCAGCGCCGAGCCGGCGATATCGAAGATGGGCAGGTTGCTCATGGGCGTTCCCTTACTGGCCAGTGATGGCGGTCAACATGGTCTTGACCTTGGATTCGACGAAGCTCAGCGAGGCGCGGTACTCCAGCGCGGCGCGGCCGTAGGCGGCGCGTTCGGTATCCGGGTCGACGGTGTTGCCGTCCAGGCTGGGCTGGACCCCGGCCCGCAATACCTGGAACGGGTTGAGGCCGTCAGGGCTGGCGATGGCGTAGTGCTGCTCGGCGGTGGCGGTCAGGGCGCCACTGCCGGCCACGCCCTGGGCCTGGCGCAGGGCGGCGTCAAAGTCCAGGTCACGGGCCTTGTAGCCGGGGGTGTCGGCATTGCTCAGGTTGCTGGCAATCAGCTTCATGCGCTGCTCGCGTAGCGGCATTGCCTGGGCGTGGATGCCCAGATAGTCGGAAATCAGGTTGGCCATGCGCCACCTCCCACGGATTGTTGCCGTGAGCGGTGCAAGCCGCGTGCCAGAACAGCGCCGGCCCGAAAGGTAGTGCCGAGCCATGCTCGGCAGGGGCACTACAAGCGAACCGCCGGCCCCCGACCGATGGCCGGCAAGGGCGTTACAAGCGAACCCGCCAATCCCGACCCATGCGCGGCAGAGACCGCCCAGCAGCCAGCCCCGATGCGGCCCCAGCCCAAGACAGCGCTCGGGCATCCAGGCCCCCTGTCACGGAAACTCAGGCGTACTGCGCCTCGGCAACCTCGCGCAGGCGGTGCAGTACGAAATCGGCCAGCTCGTGCGGGCTGTACTTGGCCACGAAGGCGTTGGCGCCCACGCGCTCCACCATGGCGTTGTTGAATACGCCAGACAAGGAGGTGTGCAGCAGCACGAACAGCCCCGCCAGCCCCGGATGGCGGCGGATTTCCGTCGTCAGGGTGTAACCGTCCATCGCCGGCATCTCGATATCGGAGATCACCATGGCGTAGCGTTCGGCCGGGTTCTCCCCGGCCGCATGGATCTGCAGCAGGTGCTCCAGCGCCTGCTTGCCGTCGGACAGCAGAGTCGCATTGACCCCCAGCTGATCCAGCACGCTGCGGATCTGCTGCCGCGCCACCCGCGAATCATCCACCACCAGTACCTGCATGGGCGGGGCGTCGGCGGGCAGGGCCATCGACGGATCTAGCACGGCCTCGCTGCGCAGTTGGGCGATGTCGGCCAGCACGCTTTCCACGTCGATCACCTGGATCAGCTCGCCCTGGAAACGGGTCACGGCGGTGAGGTAGGTCGATTCGGCACCCAGCTCCGGCGGTGGGTGGATGTCCTCCACCGCGATGTTGACGATGCGCTCGACACCGCTGACCAGGAAGCCCTGCACCGAACGATTGAACTCGGTGACCACCAGGTAGCCGGGGGCGGGGTCGGCCTCCGGCTCGCGCTCCGGGTGGCCGATGGCCAGGCCGAGGTCCAGCACCGGCACCGAACGCCCGCGGATATCGGCAACGCCGGCAAACTGCGCGGGCAGGCCGGGCACCTGGAACAGGGCAGGGCGGCGCAGTACTTCCTGCACCTTGAAGACATTCACGCCAAAAAGCTGACGGCCGCCGAGGCGGAACAGCAGCAATGCCAGCCGGTTGTGGCCGGCCAGACGGGTGCGCTGGTCAATGCGGTTGAGCAGGTCTTGTGACATGCAGACGGTATCGGCGGCGGGGGCCGACAACTTGAGCGCCGTCGTGACGGGGGTTTTGGCACAGCCCTTGCCTGTGTATCGGCAGATTCGAGCCGATCGGTTGCCATTGCCCATGCGCCTGTTCCTTCTCTTGTGTTTGTTGATGCCGCTGACGGCGTTGGCCATGGCCTTCCAGCCGGTGGAGAGCATCCGTGCCGCAGCGTTGACTACGCTGGCCCCGGGCGAGGAAGGAGAGGCCGGCGTGGACGCTGGGCTGCGGTTGCCGGCCTGCCCGGTAGCGCTGCAGGCCAAGGCCACCGCCAACACCACCGTGGAGGTTGCCTGCCCGCAGGCAGGGGGCTGGCGCCTGTTTGTGCCGGTCAAGGTGCGCCGCGAGCAGGGTGTGCTGGTGCTCACCCGGGGTGTGGCCGCTGGAGAAGCCCTGGGCCTGGCCGATATAAGTACGGTGAAGCGAGATACCGCCCGCATCGCTGGTGCCGTGCTGTCGCAGCCCGATGCTGCAGTCGGCCGGGTGGCCAGGCGTGCCCTTGCCGCCGGCAGCCTGTTGTCGGCCAATGATCTGGTCGCCCCGCGCATCGTCCGCCGGGGTGACAGCGTGGCACTGGTCGCGCGCCGTGGCGGGGTTGAGGTGCGCATGGCGGGCAAGGCCTTGGGCGACGCCGGTGAGGGCGAGCGGGTATCGGTGGAGAACCTTTCTTCACGGCGGGTGATGCAGGGTGTGACCACCTCGACCGGTGATGTGCTGGTCAGTCGCTGAAAGCCCTAAAGAACCCTCGGCCGCGGCCGTTATAGTTTTCGTACAGAATCAGGACTCCATCACATGAGCCAGAAAATCGACGGTGGTATTGCAGCCGCAGCCCAGTTGCGCAGCGTCGCGATCAACACCAAGGTGGCCGCTGCCGGTGAAGCCAAGGCCCAGGCCGTTGCATCGGCCGACAGCGTGCGCCTGACCGGCGAAGCCACCCAGTTGCAGGCGGTGCAGCGCGAGTTGTCGGCGGCCCCGGCCATCGACCCGGCCCGGGTCCAGGCCGTGCGTGAGGCGCTGGAGAACGGCAGCTACAAGATCAACCCGGACGCAATCGCGTCGCGCATGCTGGATCTGGACCAGCAGCTGCAGGGATGAACCTGAGCATGGGTGATCCGCTGGAGCGGTTGAGCGACGCGCTGGATGGCGAGCAGCGGGCGCTGATCGAGCACGATGTGGCGGCGCTGGTCGCGGCCACCGGCAAAAAGCTCGAGGCCCTGCGCGAACTGGAGCGGCAACCGCCGCTGCACAATGCCGACCGCCTGAAGGAGCTGGCCGAACGCAACCACGCCAACGGCGTGCTGCTGGCCCGTCGCCGCCGCGAGGTCAACTGGGCCTTGCGCCAGCTTGGCCGCAGCGAGGCAGCGCCGGCCTATGACGCCAAGGGCCAGGCCCAGACCGTGCACGCCCGGCGACCGTTGGCAGTGGCCTGATCGGGCGCGGGCAACGCAGTCCGCATTCATCCCGCTATAGTGGCAGCCCCCACCTTTGCTGTGCCGGCTGCCCGTGAACGCATCAGATTATTCTTCGCTCGCCCCCATCCCATCGGCCGCCACCCTGCGTGCATTGGGCGAGCGGGTGCAGCACGGCATGTTGGTGTTCAATGGCCGTTTCGAGGTCAGCATGGCCAATGGCCTGGCCCGCGAGCTGTTTGGCGCACAGGCTGCTACCGGTGCCAACCTGGCCCGCGAGCTGGAAACGCTGCTGCCACCTTTCGCCTTGCCGCAGGCCCGCGAGACCGGCAACTGGACCGGTAGCCTGCCGGTGGGCGAGCGGGTCATCACCGTGCACCTGCACCATCATGCCGACGCCGGTGGCGACGCCTATCTGGCGCTGTTCCAGCATGTCGACGGGCCGGAAGACTACGAACGCGAGCTGCAGCAACGCCATGCCGAACTTCGCCAGGCCTACCTGCGCTTGAACGGCGCGCAGGAAAAATTGCTGCAATCGGAAAAAATGGCCTCGATCGGCCAGTTGGCGGCAGGCGTGGCACATGAGATCAACAACCCCATCGGCTACGTGCATTCCAACCTGGGCAGCCTGCAGGAATACCTGCGTAGCCTGTTCACGGTGATCGAAGCCTATGAGCGCGCCTTGCGTGCGCCCGACCCCAAGGCCTTGATCGCGGAAATCGACGACATCCGCAACCGCCTGGACATCGATTTCATCAGCCGGGACCTGCCGCAGCTGATGGCCGAATCGCGCGAAGGCATCGAGCGTGTCACCCGCATCGTGCGTGACCTGAAGGATTTCTCGTACTCCGGGCGCGACGAATCGTGGAAGCTGGTGGACCTGCATGCAGGCCTGGAATCCACCATCAACATCATCTGGAACGAGCTCAAGTACAAGGTCACCCTTGAACGCCGTTATGGCGAGCTGCCGATGATCGAGTGCCTGCCGTCGGAGCTGAACCAGGTCTACATGAACCTGCTGCTCAACGCCGGCCACGCCATTGCCGACCGCGGCAACATCATTGTCAGCACCGGCGTCGACGGTGATGAGGTATGGGTGGAGTTCCAGGACAACGGTGCCGGTATTTCGCCGGAACTGCGCCAGCGCATCTTCGACCCGTTCTTCACCACCAAGCCGGTGGGCAGCGGCACCGGCCTGGGCCTGTCGATCTCCTACGGCATCATCAACAAGCACCATGGTCGCATCGACCTGGACAGTACCGTCGGCGAGGGCTCGCGCTTCCGCATCGTCCTGCCTATCCGGCAGCCCAAGTAATCCTGGCGGCAGGCCCGGCGCAAGCGGCCGAACGGCAGCGGATCTGACCTCTTTGGTCATTGCGGTGGCGGCCATCCCGCGTCCGCAGGTTGGGCAGCGGGAAGCCGCAGATCACCCTCTGCACAAGTACGCTGTTGATGTCGCGGCCTACACCCGTGCGACAGGGCGGTGCCTCCGCCGGCTTGCTCAGGCGGGGCTTACGCCCTGCTTTTCGTCGTGGGTGCGGAAGGCCTGGCGGATGTGTTCGCGCAGTTCGTCGTCGTTCCAGGGTTTGGTCAGGAAACGGTAGATGGCGCCGCGGTTGATTGCATCGGTGACGGTGTTCAGATCGGTGTAGCCGGACAGCACCAGGCGGATGGTGTCCGGGTAGAGCATCTTCACCCGGCCCAGGAACTCGGTGCCGCTCATATCGCTCATGCGCTGGTCGGACAGGATCACCTGCACATCGTTGATGGCCAGCAGGTCAAAGGCATCGCGCACATTGCCCGCCGCCAGGATCCGGTAGCCGTCACGGCGGAACAGGCGTACCAGCGAGCGCAGTACGTTTTCCTCATCATCCAGCAGCAGCAAGGTGCGATCCGGGCGGGTTTCGGCAAACGCCTCCGGGCGCAGGTAGCGGCGGCGCAGGGTCATGCCGGCTGCATCCGCCGACATCGGCTCGCCGAACAGGTAGCCCTGGAAGACGTCGCAGTCATTGCGCCGCAAAAAGCCCAACTGGGCCTGCGACTCGACGCCGTTGGCGATGACGGTCATGCCCAGCTGGTGGCCCATGGCGATGATCGCGCGGCTGATCGCCGCCTCGCGGTTGGCGGCCGGCGCGCTCTTGATGAAGGTGCGGTCGATCTTGAGCTTGTCCACCGGATAGCGCACCAGCGCACTGAGGCTGGAATCGCCGGTGCCGAAGTTGTCCAGGCACAGGCTGATGCCCTCGTTGCGCAGGTTGGCCAGGGTTTCGTGGACGAAGTTGACGTTGTTGGTCAACGCGCTCTCGTTGATCTCCAGGGTCAACATGCGCGCCGGTACGCCGATGGACTGCAGCATGGCCATCACCTCGGTGAAGAAGTTCGGCCGCAGCAGCTGCAGGGTGGAAACATTGACCGCGACGTTGAAATCCTCGAAACCCTGGTCACGCCAGGCCCTGGCCTGGCGCAAGGTCATCTCCAGCACCCAAGCGCCGATCTGCACGATGATGCCCAAGCGTTCGGCGGTACGCATGAAACGCTCGGGCACCAGCATGCCCAGCGTCGGTGATTGCCAGCGCAGCAGTGCTTCCATGCCGACCACATGGCCATCGCGGGCGCTGACCAGCGGTTGGTAGCGCAGGCGCAGCTCGCCGTTGTCGATCGCATCTACCAACTGGCGCGAGATGATGCTCTCGCTGTGGGCACTGCTGGGTTTGTGCAGCACATGGATATGCACGGCGTTGCCACCCTCGCGGCCGGCCTGGTGCAGGGCATCCTCGGCCAGGTCCAGCAGGGCCGTGGCGGTGCCGGCGTGCTCGGGGCACAGGCTGACCCCCAGCTTGCCGGTCAGGAACAGCGTGTACGGCAGCACCGACAGCGGCAACTCGATCTGCTGGCGGATCTGCTCGGCCAGCTCCTCAGGCGCTGCGACACCGCTGCCGCGCGGCACCGCGATCAGGAATTCGTCGCTGCCATGCCGCCACAGGCGGCCGCGGCCGCCGAGGAAGCCACGCAGCCGTTCGGCGATCAGCACCAGCGCCTGGTCGCCCACCTCGGCGCTCATGTTTTCGTTGACTGAGGCGAAGTGGTCAATGTCCAGATGCATCAGGATCAAGCCCGGGCCGCCACGGTAAGCGGCATCCACCAGCGCCAGCAGTTCCGGATTGCCCGCGCCCAACCGCACGGGGCGGGCATCGGCGCGTTCTGCGGGGCTGGGGATGGTGCTGTTCCACATGTAGGGACGTTCCTGGCGGGGTGGGTCAGTGTGCCGCATCGGCGTAAGGCAGGTGCAGACTGATGCAGGTGCCTTCGCCCGGGGCGGTTTCAATGGACAGGCTGCCGCCTGCGCTCTGGGCGCGTTCGCGCATGACGATCATGCCCAGGCCGCGTGGGCCATCGGGGTCAAAACCCTCGCCATCGTCCACTACCCGCAACTGCAGGCCTGCCTCGCCAGCGGCGCGCAGCTGCAGCGACACCTGGCTGGCACGGGCGTGACGCAAGGCGTTGGTCAGGCTTTCCTGAGCGATACGGAAACAGGCCTGCTCCACCTCGTTGCTGGGCCGGCGGGGCAGGGCGCCAACATCCAGCAGCAGCTCTACCGGAGTGGAGCGGAACAGCATGTTGGCCTGCCAGCGCAGCGCTGCTTCCAGGCCCAGTGCGTCCAACTGCGGTGGACGCAGCAGCATTGACAGGTTGCGCAGTTTGGTGACCGTGCTGTCGGCCAGCTCGATGATCTGGTCGATATCGCCCTGGCGCCGGGGGGCATCGGCTTCGTCACGGGCAGCGCAGGCTGCCAGCTTGATCGCGGTGATGGCCTGGCCGATATCGTCATGCAGGTCGCGCGAGATCGAGCGGCGTTCGTCCTCCTGCAGGGAGAAAAGGCGCCCGGCCATGGCCTGCAGCTCGGCGTTGCTGGTGGCCAGGGCGGCGCGCCCGCACTCGATCTCGCTCAGATCGTGGACAACAAATAGATGCCGGCCGTGACCGGCGGAGGGCATTGGCCTTGCCACTACCGAGCACTGCAATACCTGACCATCACGTCCGGGCAACGCGCATGGCACCGGGCCATCCTCGACAATCGAGGCCATGGCAGCAACGGCCATCAGATCCTTTGCATACGCAGTGGTATCCAGAGCCAGCAGACGTCGCGCTGCAGGATTGGCAAAATCCAGAGTATGGCCATCGGTGATCACCACCGCGTCGGGCATCGTTGTGGCCAGTTGCTGGAAGGAGGCATCGTTGCAGTCGGGGACGCGCTGCCTGCGTTGTCGTAGTAGCAGCCACAGTGATGTGCTCACTACCAATGCGATGGCCATCACGGTTTTCCAGCCAATCAGCAGCTGGAAAGCGGCAATCGCCACGCCACTGCTGATCACTGCCACCGCCAGCAAGGCAAGCACCAGTAACAGGGTATGGCGCCGGGTAGGGCTGCGTGAGGCAGTTGCAGGCGCGTGATGAGCGGGGGCCGGGCCGGCGTCCATGGGCAGGGGAGTTGCTGAGCGTCGCACCATCTTAACGACTTGTGTGCAGCTGGCACGACGGAGTGCTCAATTCTCTGCCCGGCTTGCCGCTAAGGATTAGGTCCCCGGATTGTCGGGCGTGGAGATCGAGCGCGTGGATCGCGGCCTTATTGCAACCCTGCTTCGCCACCCGTTGAATGCAGCCGTCGTGCTCATGGACCGGGAAGGGCAGCCATTGGCCGCCAACAGTGAAGCGCGCCAGTTGGGTTTGCCAGGCAGTTTGTCGCACTACAACGCACAGCTGGAGGGCACCCGCCAGCAGGCACGCGGGCAGGACGTCGTGGCCTGCCTGTTGCCCACCGCCAGTGGCAGCCTGGAAGGGCAGCTGAGCGAGCTGCACGCAGCAGACGGTAGCGTGCAGGGCTATCTCTACACCTTTGCCAACAGCAGCGAGCAGCGCAGCAGCCGTTGGCTGCAGGCGATGCAATCGGCCGGCCACCGTTTGTGGGATTGGGACATTGGTGCTGATCAACTGGTGCATACCCGGGCCGACGCGCCACAACTGGATATACAGCCCGCACAGGGCGCCTTCCAGAATGTGCATCCGGACGATCTGCCGGCGCTGCGTGCCGCGGTCGATGCCCACCTGCGCGAGGGCGAGGGGCCGCTGTCCTGCGAGTTCCGCCTGCGCCAGACAGATGGACAATGGCGCTGGGTATTGAACCGCGGCCGTGTTGTGGCCCGCACCAGCGACGGTCAGCCACAGCGCATGGTGGGCACCTACACCGACATACAACCGCAGAAGGAACTCGAGAACGAACTGCGTGCGCAGCAGGCGTTGCTGCAGCGCGCCCAGCGTGTTGCCGGCATGGGCAGTTGGGCCTGGAATGCGCATGGCGGCAAGCTGGAGTGGTCCGTCGAGCTGGCTACCGCGCTTGGCTGGGAAGGCGAGGCGTTGCCGCAGGGGCGGCAGTGGCTGCGGCAGTTGCCCGGTGAGGCACGCCGCCAGCTTTTCAGCCAATGGCGACGCCTGCAGGACGAGGGGCAGGTGGGCAGCTTTGACCTTGCCTGGGGCCGCGACCCGCTGTATCAGCAGCATCTGCGGGTCTGGCTGGAGGCCGAAAATGATGGTGCAGGCCGGCTGCTGCGGGTGCTGGGGCAGGTGCAGAACATCAGCAACCAGCGCCGTACCGACGCACTGATCCGCTGGCGCACCGAACTGCTGAACCGGGTGTCCGCACTGGGCCGCATCGGTGGCTGTGAGATCGAGGTCGAAACCCGGCTCATGTTGTGGACCGAGGAGTGCTACCGCATCCACGGCCTGCGCAAGGCACCGGTGACGCTGGACGAGGCGCTTGCCCTTTACACCCAGGATTCCCGCGACAATTTTGAAGCTGCCCTGACCCGCATTGCCGCAGGTGGCCTGCCGGAGCAGCTGGACCTGTGCTTCTACCGCCCGTCCGGGCAGCGGATCTGGGTGCAGGTGCTGGTGGAACTGGACCGGCGCGAGGGGCTGCCAGAGCGCTACGTGGTGCTGTTCCGCGATACCACCCGTGAACGCGAGGCGGACGAACGGCTTGAGCTGCTCGCCCACTACGATCTGCTGACCGGCCTGCCGAACCGCATGCTGCTGCGTGAGCAGGCCGGCGAGGCGATGATCGAGGCGCGTGAGCGGGGTGCCATCCTGGCCATGCTGTTCATCGATCTGGACGGCTTCAAAAGCATCAATGACACCTTTGGCCATGCCACCGGCGACATGCTGCTGAAGGCGGCGGCATCGCGCCTGCACCAGAACCTGCGCAATGCGGACCTGTTTGCCCGCTTCAACGGCGACGAGTTCATCGTGATCCTGCGCAACCTTGCCGAGCCGGACGACGCCGGCCATGTCGCGCGCAAGCTGATCGCTTCCCTGGCTGAACCGCTCTATCGCGACGACGTCACGCTGAAGGTGGGTGCCAGCGTGGGTATCGCGCTGCAGGACGAAACCCGCAATGACTTCGACAGCCTGCTGCGTGCGGCTGATGCTGCCATGCACGCTGCCAAGGAAGCCGGGCGCAATACCTACCAGTACTACAGCCAGGATGCGCTGGTGCGCACCCAGCGTCGCCTGGACATCGAGCATGCCCTGCATGGCGCAGTGGAGCGCGACGAATTCAGCCTGGTTTACCAGCCGCTGGTGGACTCGCGCGAAGGCCAGCCGCCATCAATCGAGGCCTTGCTGCGCTGGAGCAACCCAAAGCTGGGCGCGTGCGCGCCGGCCGAATTCATTCCCATCGCCGAAAAGTGCGGCGAGATCGTGCGTATTGGCGACTGGGTGTTGGAAGAGGTCTGCCGCCAGGCACGTGTCTGGGAGCAGGCTGGCCTGCAGTTCGAGCGCATAGCGGTGAATGTATCGGCCATCCAGTTACGCGAACGTGGTTTTGGCGAGCGGGTGGTGGCCATCTGCAAGCAGCAAGGCTGGCCGGCACATCGCCTGGAACTGGAACTCACCGAATCGGCGCTGATCCGCGACACCGATACCCTGCGGCAGTGCTTCGACATTTTCGAGCAGCACGACATACCGTTGGCGGTGGATGACTTCGGTACGGGCTTCTCGAACCTGCACTACCTCAACCGCTTCCCGGTCCAACGACTGAAGATAGACCGTAGTTTTGTCCAAGGCATGCTGCACGACGCCGGTACCGCCGAAGTCACCCAGGCCATCGTGCACCTGGGGCACGCCTTGGGGATGCGGGTGGTCGCCGAGGGCGTTGAAACCCAGGCCGAAGCCGCCATGCTGCAGCGCCAGGGCTGCGACGCATTGCAGGGCTATCTGTTCGCACGTCCGTTGCGGCCGCGCGACATGGTGCAGTGGCTGAAGAACGGTCAGGTGCTGTCTGCCGCAGCGCACCCGGGTCAACTTGCCAACGAATACGTGCATGCCAGCCTCTAGGCTGCGGCATCTGTCCGCAGGGGCCGCGCACGACAGGCGGCCACGGATGTTGCCGATTGCCTGCCAGCCAATCCGGATGCGCTGCGCCTGCACAAGTTGGCAGGGGGCGATGTTCCGCAACTGATCGACGCATCCGCTTGATTGGAAAAGAACCGTTATTTGCCGCGGTGGTTGGGGGTGCCGGATTCACCTCCGGTTTCGATCGCTGAACAGGGGCGGTCACCGCGACGCGGCGAAAGACGCCGGTTTTTTCAGCTGACTGCGCTGTTTCCTTTCGATTGCGCGGACATTTCTGTTCTTCACGGCGCTTCTACGTGTTCCAACGCTGCCTGAAAGCGCAAGGCGGCGCTGTGGAGAAACGCCGCTATATTCCAGACTCCCCAGACGAAGGAGGGAGTGGAATGTTTCTGACCAAACAACAACTGGTAACGGCACGCACGCTTGGTGTGGCAGTGGTAGTCAGCATGGGCCTTGCTTCCTGTGCAACCTACAAAGACGAGTTTGCAGGGATCAACTCACGCCTGGATCAACTCGATACCCGCGTGCAGGGTGCAGCGCAGAGCGCCGAGTCCGCCAATCAATCCGCACAGCAGGCAAACCAACGACTGGATCAGATCGAAGGCCGTGTCCAGCAGCTGGAACGTGCGCCCCGCCGCACCCCGCGCGGCTGATCGCTGACCGAGGCCGGTAACCGACCTCTGAAGGACCCGGTGGCCTTCGCGGGCCACTGGTCTCCTTGCCTCAGGGCAGTTTGTTTCCAAGGAGCCATCCCATCCGCACGTATATTTCTCCCGTGATACATGGCGCCCTTGCGGCAGCGCTGGTGTTTGCCTGCACGGAAGCGGTTGCTGCCGATGATGTGCCGGCGCAAACGGCCTCGGCCGACGATGAATTGCCGCCAGGCCAGGAGGTATCCGACACAGTAATTGAACTTGCCGGCTGGGTTGTCGCCAGCAAGGACAACCAGGGCTATCCGTTCGCGATCATGGACAAGGCGGCCGCACAGGTGCTTGTGTTTGGCGGCGATGGGCGGCTCCGCGGCGCGGCACCGGCCCTGTTTGGCTCGGCCGCGGGCGATCACACCGCTCCCGGCGTCGCCGGCCTTGCATTGCGCGAGATACCCGGCCGGGACCGCACCACGCCGGCAGGCCGTTTTGTAGGCGGCTACGGCCCCTCGATCGATGCTGGCCGCGTGTTGTGGGTGGATTACGAGTCCGCGGTCTCCATACATCCCACGGCCACTGGCGTGCCTTCCGAGCGACGTGCCGAGCGCCTTGCATCACCCCAGCCGGATGACAACCGCGTCACCCATGGCTGCATCAACGTCACCCCGGGGTTCTACAAACAGATCATCAGCACCACGTTCGAGCGGGGTGGGGTGTTCTACATCCTGCCCTATACTGCGTCGTTGGCGGAAACCTTTCCGGACTTCGCCAAGAGCCGGGAGGCTTCACAAGGTAAAACCGGCAAGCGCCATCGCCAACGCTAGGTTCGGTTTGAGCGCGTAGTTGGCCTGTGCGGCGGAGTGTTGTCGATCCAGAACTGTCGGCCAACAAGGATGATTCGCCGTAGTGCCGAGCATGCTCGGCTATGCGGCAAGGCCTTGGCTGTCACTGCATCAGCCAGCTGCATCACCGCTGTCAGCAACAGCCCCCAGGTCCCAATCAATGCTCGCGACCAGCCAATCACCGGCGCGCGATGCCGCAGGGCGTGCGGCAAGCAACTGCTGCCACTCCAGCTGGGCACTGTGTTCAAGCGACAACAATTGCTGCCAACGCGGCGCTGACTGCCCGGCTGGCGGGTCAGGGGGAGTGCATGACATGGTTCAAGCCAACGCCAAAGCCCCGGTCAAGGACCGGGGCTTGAGGCTGTAACAGTTGCAGGCGTGGCTCAGAACAACTCCACCGTGCCTGCACCCATGCTCTGCTGGGTCACCGGCTTGTGCGGCGGGCGCTCCCACTCACTGCGCATGTCACGCAGACGGCTGCCGGTGCGCTGCAGGGCGGTGACCAGTTCGCCGTCGAATACGCCACCGTTGCGGTGCAGAAGCTCCTGCAGCGCGACCGCTTCGCGGTTGATCGCGGTCAGGCGATCAAGATGGGTATGCACGCCGCCCAAGGCCTGGGTGGCGATGTCTTCGAACTGCAGGGCGCGCACGGCCTCGGCCACGCTGCCGTCGATGGCGCGGCCACATTCGGAGATCTCGCGCATGCCGTCGCCCAGCGAGGCGTTGATGGCAGCCACGTTGTCCAGCATCGCAGCTGCTTCCTGGCGCGCTTCGCGCGAACGGTCCATGTCGCGCGAGGCCATGTGCGAGACCGTCTCGCGGACCTTGGCGATGGCGTCCTTGGAGCTGTGGGCCAGCTTGCGGATCTGTTCGTTGAAGGTGGTCGAGCGCTCGGACAGGTTGCGCACCTCGTCGGCCACCACCGCAAAGCCGCGCCCGGCCTCACCGGCACGGGCGGCTTCGATGGCGGCATTGAGTGCCAGCAGGTTGGTCTGGTCGGCGATCGACTTGACGTCTTCCAGCAACGAGAAGATGCCATCCAGGTGCTGCGCCATCTGGTCGATGTGCTGCACGGTGTTGCTGCTCTGGCCGCTCACCTGCTCCAGCGCTTCCACCAGTTGTTCCATCTGGTGGCTGGCGTGCTGGGCAAAGCGCGCCACGTCCACGCCGCTGCCGCCGTCCTCGCTGGCGCGGTCCACCACACGGGCCAATGCCTGGCTCTGCTGGCGGGATTTGCGGCTCATCGCATCGAAGCTGCTGCCCAGGCCGGCGACGGCCTGGCGGATCAGTTCGCGGGCGCGCTCGATCTCGCTGCGCGAGCCATCGATCTCGTTGCTGACGAAGCTGCGTAGCTCATTGAGCAGTTGGTCCTGCTCCTTCAGCACCTTGGCGTGCTCGGGCGAGCGCTGGGCCTGCGCGTGCGCGCTCCAGTAGGCGAACACCAACCAGCTCAGCACCATGGTGGTCAGGAGTGCCCACACCGCGGCCGCAGGCCAGGACAGCGCGAAGGCCAGTGGAAGCAGCAGGGTCAAGGCAAGTGGGGCGGCCAGGCGGATTGCAATACGTGAATACATGGACGTTCTCGGGAGAGTCACGAATGCAGTATCGGCCGCAGTGGGTGGCTCTTTAGTCCCCAAGGACACAGGCCCTGGATTTTGCCGGCATTGCCCGCGATCACCGCGACGCGGGCATGCCAGCGCCTGGCACTCAGCGCAGGCGGCGGTTGATGGCCTCGACCATGGTCTTGCGCGAGAACAGGAAGTCCCAATAGCTGCCGCCCAGCTGCCGCCACAGCACCGCCGAACGCACGGCCGCCAGCAGCAGCGCACGGATCTCGGCAACCACCATGGCCTGACCAAGGTAGTGCGGGTTGCCCTGCACCATGATGCGCGGTTTCAGCTGGCTGATGGTGTCGGCGTACAGCGTACCCATGGCGCTGAGGATGTCCGGATGGTTGCTCTCACCCAGCTCCTGTACGCGGTCGTTGGCGCGACGGATGCCGGTATAGACCTTGTTGACCGTGGCGTCCTCGCGCACGAAGCGGCGCTCCAGCTGCATCACCGACAGCGCCAGGCGCGGCAGCAACTCATCCTTGCCCTGGTTGCTGAAGTAGTCGCGCAGCAGGCGCAGGCCGGGCTCTAGGGCTGCGGCACTGCCATAGACCGCCGCCGGGGACGGGGCGTCGATGCGCATCACGCTGTCCATCGCGGTGCGCACCACCGCTGCCTCGGAGTGGCCGGTTTCGGCGATGCGGCGCACCTGCTGCAGGGCCTGGGCAATGCCTGCCAGGGCCAGGACGCGGTCGTCGAAGGAAAAACTCATTGCTTACCTCTCAAGGAGAAACGGGTGCGCCAAGGCGGCGTTCCAGGGGGGCATCGGTGGCGGTGATGACGGCGCCGCCCAGGCACTCCATGCCGTCATACAGCACCAGGGATTGTCCGGGGGTCACGGCACGCTGCGGGCGAGCAAAGTGCACGTCCAGGGTGCCATCGTCGCGCACCTGTACCGTGCAGGGCTCGTCCGGCTGGCGGTAGCGGGTCTGTGCCGTGCATTCAAAACGGGCGGCGGGCGGCGCACCGGCGATCCAGTGCATGGGCTCGCTGCGCAACCAGCTCGATTGCAGCCAGGGGCTGTCGTGGCCCTGGTCGACATACAGAATGTTGCGGGCCACGTCCTTGCCGACCACGAACCAGGGGGCGGCAGGGCGGCCACGGACACCGCCGATGTTCAGACCTTCGCGCTGGCCCAATGTGAAATAGAACACGCCCGGATGGCGGGCGATGAGCTGGCCGTGCGGGTCGTGGATCTCGCCTTCGCGCGCCGGCAGGTACTGGCCAAGGAACTCGCGGAAGTCGCGCTCACCGATGAAGCAGATGCCGGTGGAGTCCTTCTTGGCATGGGTCGGCAGGCCAGCGTCGCGGGCGATGCGGCGCAGATCGCTCTTTTCCATGTGCCCGATAGGGAACAGGGTGGCGGCCAGCTGGGCCTGGCCCAGCTGGTGCAGGAAGTAGCTCTGGTCCTTGCCGCGATCGGCACCGCGCAGCAGACGCCAGCGGCCGCCGCTGTGCGCCACCTGGGCGTAATGGCCGGTGGCGATACGCTCGGCGCCCAGTTCGCGGGCGGCGTCCAGGAAGTGCTTGAACTTGACCTCGCGGTTGCACAACACGTCCGGGTTGGGGGTGCGGCCAGCCGCGTATTCGGCCAGGAAGTGCTCGAACACGCCCTGCCAGTACTCGGCCGAGAAGTCGCGGAAGTGGAAGGGGATGCCCAGCCGCCCGCAGACCGCCACGGCATCGCGGCGGTCTTCTTCGGCGCGGCAATGGCCACTGCCGTCATCGGCCCAGTTCTGCATGAACAGGCCGGCCACATCCAGGCCCTGTTGCACCAGGGCCAGGGCTGCTACGGAAGAATCAACGCCGCCGGATACACCGACGACGACACCGGGGTTACTCACGGTATGTGCCTCAACATCGACAACGGAAAACGCTGCCCGGCCAGCCAGTCGGACACCGTGTGCCAGACCAGCGGACTGCGCAGCCGCGCCATGTCGGCCTGCAGGGTAGTGGGCGTGAGCCACAGCGCCTGCACGATGCCGACATCCAGCGCCTGTTCGGGGTGGTGCTGCAGGGGTTCGGCTTCAAAGGCGAAGCGCAGGAACGGAGTGCCATCATCGGCAGTCCATTGGTAGCTGCCGATGAAGCCGGTCAGGCGCACGTCCCAACCGGTTTCCTCGCGGGTTTCACGCACCGCTGCCTGCAGCAGCGTCTCGCCCGGATCCAAGTGGCCGGCCGGCTGGTTCAGCACCCGCCGGCCGCCCTTGTCTTCCTCCACCAGCAGCAGTTGACCTGCGCGGGATACCACGGTGGCCACGGTCACATGTGGCGCCCAGCGCTGGGACTGCAGGGCATTCACGCTCAGTAGTCGTCCTTGGAGGTCAGCTCCTGCTCGATGCCGTCGGCGCTCTTGGCGGCCGCATCGATGGCGTCGGACAGCACCTCGGCGCTGGCATTGGCGTCAACCTTGACCACGAACATGGCCATGTCACCCTGCTTCACCCAGCTGCCGAGCTTGGAGTCGTTGGAATCCTCCAGCAGGCGGTTGGCGACCGGGGCCGGGAAGGCCGGGGTGGCCGAGCGGTAGCCCGGCGACCAGATTTCACGGATACGGTGGCTGCCATAGGTTTCGACATTGGAGCGCACGTACACCAGTTGGGTACGGTCGTCGTCCATTTCGAACACCAGCTGGTAGTCGCCGTCGCCGTCGATTTCGTACTTGTATTCCAGGCCGTCCAGCAGGCGGCCGATGGCACGGTCCGGTTCGCCGGCAATCGCGCTCCCCATGGCGCCTGCAAACAGGGCTGCCACGACGCCACCGGCAATAAGCTTCTTCATTTGGTCCCCAGGAGACAGTTGGATAGGTCCCTGAATTGTGCGGGGGCAAGGGGGGTGCCGTCCATTCGCACGCGGCCCCGGTGCGCCCGAGTCGCTATAATGGGCGGATGCCACAACAGCCCCAACACGAACAGGACCATGGCCTGCTGGTTGCCCCCGGCAAGCCCGAGATCGCGCCGCCGCCGCAGTACCAGGTGATGCTGCTCAACGATGACTACACGCCGATGGATTTCGTCATCACGGTGCTGCAGGACTTCTTCTCGATGGACCTGGACAAGGCCACCCAGGTGATGCTGCACGTCCACACCCGTGGCCGCGGCATCTGCGGCGTGTATACCCGCGAAGTGGCTGAAACCAAGGTGGCGCAGGTCAATGAGTTCTCGCGCATGAACCAGCACCCGCTGCTGTGCACGATGGAGCGCGCCTGACCGCCGTTCTTACGGCCTGTACCCCTGTAGGTGTGTCTGTACGCCCGTTGCCGGGAGGTCAATGCTGCCGCCGGCAGAACGCCGCGTTTCGCCCGGTGCATATCAGTTTGGGAGCAGGCCGTTGTTCCGCGTTGCGCGAAGGCACGACAAACTCCAATCACTGTGCGGACTTGTGACCCATGCCCTGTACTGCCACGAAACTGAATGCAGGATTCACAGGGTGCAGAATTTGCCCATATTGCTGACGCAGCCTCTACATCCGCGTCGCTAGGGTGCTGGAAAAGGCGCAGCAAGGCCGCATATTGTCTCCAACCGGAATCGGAGTGCCCCCATGTTCAGTAAAGACCTCGAGCAGACCATTGGTCAGTGCTACAAGCGCGCCCGAGAGGCCCGTCATGAATACATGACGGTTGAACATCTGTTGCTGGCACTGCTGGAGAACGCCTCGGCCCAGGCGGTGCTCAAGGCCTGTGGTGCCGACCTGGAGCGCCTGCGTGGCGAGCTGGAGAAGGCCATCAATGCCTCTGTCTCGCTGCTGGCCGAGGACGATGGCCGCGATACCCAGCCCACGCTGGGCTTCCAGCGGGTACTGCAGCGGGCCGTCTACCATGTGCAATCCTCGGGCAAGAAGGAGGTCACCGGTGCCAACGTGTTGGTGGCGATCTTCGGCGAGAAGGAGTCGCACGCGGTCTATTACCTCAACCAGCAGGATGTAACCCGGCTGGACGTGGTCAATTACCTGTCCCATGGCGTGGCCAAGGGCGGTGACGATGCCGACATGTCGGCGCCGCTGGATGGCGAGGGGCGTGCGGAAGGGGGCGAGGGCGAGGCCAAGGGCGACTCCCTGGCCGAATTTGCCAGCAACCTCAACGAAGCCGCCAAGGCAGGCCGCATCGATCCGCTGGTGGGGCGTCGCGATGAGATCGAACGCACCATCCAGGTGCTGTGCCGCCGTCGCAAGAACAACCCGCTGTACGTGGGCGAGGCCGGCGTGGGCAAGACCGCCATCGCCGAAGGCCTGGCCAAGCGCATCGTCGACGGCGAGGTGCCCGAGGTGCTGGCCGATGCGGTGATCTATTCGCTGGACCTGGGTGCCCTGGTGGCCGGGACCAAGTACCGCGGCGACTTCGAGAAGCGCCTGAAGGGGGTGATCACCTCGCTGAAGAAGATCCCCAATGCGGTGCTCTTCATCGATGAGATCCACACCATCATCGGCGCCGGGTCGGCGTCGGGTGGCACCATGGACGCCTCCAACCTGATCAAGCCGGCGTTGGCCTCCGGTGAGTTGCGCTGCATCGGCTCGACCACGTTCCAGGAGTACCGCGGCATCTTCGAGAAGGACCGTGCGCTGGCCCGCCGCTTCCAGAAGATCGACATCGTCGAGCCGACCGTGGGCGAAGCCTATGAAATCCTCAAGGGCCTGCGCTCCAAGTACGAGGCGCACCACAGTGTGACCTATGCGGATGACGCGCTGCGCGCGGCGGTGGACCTGTCGGTCAAGCACATCGGCGACCGCCTGCTGCCTGACAAGGCGATCGATGTGATCGACGAGGCCGGTGCCCGCCAGCGCCTGCTGCCGGAAGGTGAGCGTAAGCAGCGCATCGACATCGAGGAGATCGAGGCGATCATCGCCAAGATGGCGCGTATCCCGGCCAAGCAGGTCACCGCCACCGACAAGGACGTGCTCAAGCACCTGGAGCGCAACCTGAAGATGGTGATCTTTGGCCAGGACCCGGCGATCGAATCGCTGGCCTCGGCCATCAAGCTGTCGCGCTCTGGCCTGGGTAACCCGGAAAAGCCGATCGGCAACTTCCTGTTTGCCGGCCCCACCGGCGTCGGCAAGACCGAGGTCACCCGCCAGCTTGCGTTGCAGCTGGGCATCGAGCTGGTCCGTTTCGACATGTCCGAGTACATGGAGCCGCATTCGATCAGCCGTCTGATCGGTGCCCCTCCGGGCTATGTCGGTTTCGACCAGGGTGGCCTGCTGACCGAAAAGATCGTCAAGACCCCGCATTGCGTGCTGCTGCTGGACGAGGTGGAGAAGGCGCATCCGGACATCTTCAACATCCTGTTGCAGGTCATGGACCGCGGCATCCTCACCGACACCAACGGGCGCGAGGCCAACTTCAAGAACGTGGTGCTGGTGATGACCACCAATGCCGGTGCCACCCATGCGGCGCGCCGTTCCATTGGTTTCACCAAGCAGGACCATGCCACCGATGCGATGGAAGTGATCCGCAAGAGCTTCACCCCGGAGTTCCGCAACCGCCTGGACGCGGTGGTGCAGTTCCAGCCGCTGGGCTTCGACCACATCCTGCGCGTGGTCGACAAGTTCCTGATCGAGCTGGAGATGCTGTTGCAGGACAAGCACGTCTCGCTGTCGGCCACCCCGGCTGCCCGCGACTGGCTGGCCCAGCACGGTTTCGATCCGGACATGGGGGCGCGCCCGATGAGCCGCGTGATCCAGGACAAGATCAAGCGCCCGCTGGCCGACGAACTGCTGTTTGGCAAGCTGTTGAATGGCGGCAAGGTCAGCATCGACGTCCGCGACGGCGAGCTGATCGTGGAGACCGAGGCCGAGCCGGAGCACCTGCTGCCGGCAACGGTGTAATTCGCCAGGCGCGGATTATTCCAAAGCAACGCAGAACCCCGCATCCAACGATGCGGGGTTTCTTTTATGTAGTGCCGAGCCATGCTCGGCAGGGCGTTACCGGGAAAGCCCCTGCCGAGCATGGCTCGGCACTACAGGGCAGCCGCAGCCACGCGAAAAAGCCAGCGCGAAGGCTGGCTTTCGGCTAACGCACGACTTACCGCGTTACTTCATGCGGTAGGTGATACGGCCCTTGGTCAGGTCGTACGGCGTCATCTCGACCTTGACACGGTCGCCGGTCAGGATGCGGATGTAGTTCTTGCGCATGCGGCCGGAGATATGGGCAATGATTTCATGCCCATTTTCCAGGCGAACGCGGAAAGTGGTGTTCGGCAACGTCTCGCTGACGGTGCCTTCGAACTCGATGGAGTCGTCTTTCGACATGTAGTCCTGTGCGGTTCTGCGGACGGCCCTTGGGCCTAAGGGCGGGCATTTTACGCTGCCCAGCCGGATGTTGCAAAGTTTGCGTTAAGTCCTGCGTCAATCAGGCCAGCGCGGCGGCCGGCAACTCGCCAAATGCCCCGGTCCAGCTGCCAACCCGGCCGGGCTGCTCGACCAGGGAACGTACCTGCTGCAGGAACGCCGCCCGGGGCAGGTGTTCGGCCCCCATGCGCAGGAGGTGCGGATTTTCCACCTGCGCGTCGATCAATGGCCAGCCCCAGTGCGCCAGCGTCTGCGCCAGGGCTGCCAGTGCCACCTTGGAGCCGCCACTACGGCCACTGAACATGCTCTCGCCGAAAAACATCCGGCCAATGCTGACCCCATAGATGCCACCGACCAGAGTCTCCTCATCATAGACCTCGACCGAGTGCGCGTAGCCCAGCTGATGCAGCTGTACATAAGCCTGGTGCATGCCGGCAGTGATCCAGGTGCCGTCCTGGCCGGGCCGCGGTGCCTGTGCGCAAGCCTGCATCACCTCCGCAAACGCGGTGTCGGCACGCACCCGCCAGCGGCTGCCGCGCAGGCTGCGCCGGAAACGCGTTGACAGGTGCACGCCGCCGCTGCGGAACACCATGCGTGGGTCCGGTGACCACCACAACAGGGGTTGCCCCTCCGAGAACCACGGGAACACCCCACCGGCATAGGCGTTGAGCAGGCGTACCGGTGCCAGGTCGCCACCGATGGCGAGCAGGCCATCGGGCTCGCGTGCCGACAGCTCGGCGGGCGGGAAGGGAGCGTCGCTGGCTTCATCCAGCAGAAAGGGACCCAGCGTACTCATGTGTTGTCGTCGATGGTCCTGAAAGGGCTGTGCTGCTGCAGCGCCCGTGCGTAGCGGGCCACATCCTCGCGCTCGCGGCTGCACCAGTCCTGTAGCGCCGCACGGAAGCGCGGGTCGGCAATCCAATGATGGCTGTGCACGGCCCGCGGCAGGAAGCCACGGGCCAGCTTGTGCTCGCCCTGTGCGCCGGGTTCGAAATGTTGCAGGCCTTCGCGCAGGCAATAGTCGATGCCCTGGTAGTAACAGGTCTCGAAATGCAGGCCGGGCAGTGGCGCGCCGCCCCAGTAGCGGCCGTACAGTGTGCTGCCGCCACGCAGGTACAGTGCGCCGGCAATGGGTTGCTCATCCTGCATGGCCAGGAACAGCACCAGCTGGCGGGGCAGGGTGGCTGCCAGGTGGCGCAGGAAGCCCAGCGTCAACGCGGGCGCATTGCCATACTCGGCGAAGGTGCGCAGGTAAAAGCCGTGCATGGCGCGCAGCTCGTCGGCGCTGGCCTCGTCACCGTGACGCGTCACAAAAGTGATGCCGGCCTTGGCGACCTTGCTGCGCTCCTGGCGGATGTTCTTGCGTCGTTTGTGGTCCATCGCCGCAAGGAAATCGTCGAAGCTGTTCCAGTCCGGTTGCCGCTGCCACTGGAACTGCACGTCGTCTCGCTGCAGCCAGTCTGCATCGAACAAAGCCGTTTCGCCTGCCAGGTGGAAATTGATGTGCGCCGATGACATGTTGTGCTGCTGCACGTGGCGAGTGATTGCGGCCAGCAAGGCACTGCGCGCTGCATCATCACCGGCAAGCAGGCGTGGGCCGGTGACCGGCGAGTAGGGCACACCGCCCAGCCATTTGGGGAAATAGTCCAGGCCATGGCGCGCATAGGCGTTGGCCCAGGCGTGATCAAACACGAACTCGCCGTGCGAGTTCTGCTTCAGATAGCCCGGCGCAGCGGCTACCAGCTGCTCATCGCGCCACAGGCTCAGGTGCTGTGGCTGCCAGCCCCAGTCCGGCCGCAGGCAGCCGTGCTGCTCCAGGCCGGCAAGGAAGGCATGGCTGATGAAGGGATTACTGCCGTCGTGCAGGGCATCCCATTGCGCGGCGGGCACAGCCCCCAGATCGCCGAGTACGCGCAGTTCGAAGGCATCGGTCATGGGCGCAGTTGCAGCACGTCGATGGTGGGTGGGTTGAACAATCGCAACGGCAGGCCGATCTCGCCGATGCCACGGGTGGTGAACACGCGCACCGTGCCATGCGGGCCGGGCATGCGCTGCTCGCCACGATCAAAGCCGTAGCTGCTGGGGATGACCTCGCGGTACAGCCAGGGGATGCGGATCTGTCCGCCATGGGTATGCCCGGCAAGCACCAGCGTGGCGTCGCCCGGCCGCAGCTGCATGGCACTGTCGGGGTTGTGTGCAATCAGCACGGTTGGGCCCGGCAGCACGTCAGGCTGGCGCAGGAAGCCGGGATCATCGTGTCCCGCCCACATATCCCCCAGCCCCGCCCAGCGGACGCCGCGTACGTCGGTAACCAGGCGGCCTTCGATGATCTGCATGCCGTGGGCATTCAGCGCCTGCCGCAATGGTTTGTCCAGGTCCCTGCCAGGCGGTTGCTGGTCATGGTTGCCCAGCACCACGTAGGCGGGGGCCTTCAATTGCGCCAGGGGCGCGAACAGATCATGTAGATCTTCCGGGCGTGGCTCGTAGGTCAGATCGCCGGCGATCACCACCGCATCGACGTCCAGCGCATTGATGCGCTCGACCACACGCTGCAGATAGCCGCGGCCTTTGTAGATGCCCAGGTGCACATCGCTGATCAGGGCCACACGCGTGTCGACGCCGGTGCCTGCAAGCGTCGTGCGATCAACCAGGATCAGCTGTGGCTCGATGAAGCGCGCCCAGACAAACACGCCACAGCCCAGCAGCAGGATCGCCAGCACGGCGCGCTGGCGACCCTGGCGCCAACGCCACAGCAGCCAGACGACGGCCGGAAACACCAACCAGCTGCCGTGGAACAGCAGCTGTTTGAGCATCACCTTGTCCATGCCGGGCTGCCAGGGCGCGCGGGATCAGGCGTTTTCGGCGTCCAGGAAGCGCTCGGCATCAAGCGCGGCCATGCAGCCGAAGCCCGCCGAGGTGATGGCCTGGCGGTAGTGCTGGTCGGCGACGTCGCCGGCGGCGAACACGCCTTCCACCGAGGTCATGGTGGCGTTGCCACCCAGGCCCGAGCGGATTTCCAGGTAGCCGTTGTTCATGGCCAGCTGCCCGGCGAACAGCTCGGTGTTGGGCTGGTGGCCGATGGCGACGAAGAAGCCGTGGGCCTCGATGTCTCGGGTGCTGCCGTCCAGGGTGGACTTGACGCGCACGCCGGTCACGCCCATTTCGTTGCCCAGCACTTCGTCCACCTGGTGGTGCCAGACGGTCTCGATCTTGCCGGCGGCAACCTTGGCGAACAGCTTGTCCTGCATGATTTTTTCCGCCTTCAAGGTGTCACGTCGGTGCACCAGGTAGACCTTGCGCGCAATGTTGGACAGGTACAGCGCCTCTTCCACCGCGGTGTTGCCGCCGCCAACCACCACCACGTCCTGGTCCTTGTAGAAGAAGCCATCGCAGGTGGCACAGGCCGACACGCCGCGGCCCTTGAAGGCTTCCTCGGACGGAATGCCCAGGTACTTGGCGGTGGCACCGGTGGCGATGATCAGCGCATCGGCGGTGTACTGGGCACTGTCACCGGTCAGGGTGAAGGGGCGCTTGGACAGGTCGGCGGTGTGGATGTGGTCGAACACCACTTCGGTGTCGAAACGCTCGGCATGCGCCTGCATGCGCGCCATCAGGTCCGGACCCATCAGGCCGTGGGCGTCGCCGGGCCAGTTGTCGACTTCGGTGGTGGTCATCAGCTGGCCGCCCTGTTGCAGGCCGGTGACCACCAGCGGCTTCAGGTTTGCGCGTGCGGCGTAGACGGCAGAGGTCCAGCCGGCGGGGCCGGAGCCGAGGATCAACAGACGGGTGTGCTTGGTCGGGAGGCTGGAAGTGCTCATGTATACTCGCGAAAGTCAGGATTGGCGGCCCGTTCGCGGCATCACGCAGACGTCCGGGCAAGCCAATAGAGTGGCGGTCGGGGCAGGGTGAATCAAGGCACGTGAATGGAACTGCGCGGCCCGTTGGTTAGAGTCCTCAACTTCAGGTAGCACCGCTTGCTGGGAATCGGCGGATTTTTGACGTTTTCTGTCTGCCGGCCTTACCGGCGCACGTCGCCGTGGGTGAAACCTGACGATCTGTCGTTTAATATCAATCACTAACCGTGCATTTCTAAGGTCTGGTCAAAGGTGGCGAAACAGGTCCCGGAACGTGGCAAGAACCCCAGCGCTGGCAATGCCGCGCGCAAGCCGCCTGCCGCAGCGGACAACCCCCGTCGCCAGAAGCTCTGGCGTGACCTGGCGCTGATCGCGATCGCGCCGGCATTGCTGTACCTGCTGGCCAGCCTGTTCACCTATTCACCGACGGACCCGGGCTGGTCGCAGTCCGGGTCGGTGGTAGCGCCGGTCCACAACATGGGCGGCCGCGTGGGCGCCTGGATTGCCGACGTGATGCGCCAGTTGTTTGGCTATGTGGCCTATCTGATACCGCTGATGTTGGCGGCGGTGGCGTGGATCGCCATGTTCGGCCTGAAGAAGAACGAAGAGCGCGGCCAGGATGACCTGGGCCCAGCGTTGCGCCTGGTGGGCATTGTCGGCTTCCTGATCGGTGCCACTGGCTTTCTCTACCTGCGCCTGCCGCCCGGCGATGTGGCGCGGGCCGGCGGCGGCCTGGGCGTGCTGGTGGGCAAGTCGCTGCAGAGCGGCTTCGGCCCGGTGGGCAGCAACCTGTTCCTGCTGGTCCTGCTGCTGACCTCGATCACCCTGGCAACCGGCCTGTCCTGGTTCGTGGTGATGGAGAAGATTGGCCGTTGGGTGCTGGCACTGGGGCCGATGCTCAACAAGAAGAAGGAGCAGGCCAACGAATGGCAGCAGACCCGCGCTCTGCGTGAGGAGCGCGAGGAAGTGCGCAAGGTCGACGCCGAGGTGCGGGCCAAGCGCGAGCCGGTGAAGATCGAGCCGCGACCTGCACCGATCATCGAGAAGAGCGACCGCGCCAAGCGCGAGACGCAGATCCCGATGTTCCAGGGCGTCAACGGCGATGGCTCGGACATCCCGCCGCTGGCGCTGTTGGACGACCCCAAGCCGCAGGCCAAGGGCTACGACGAACAGACGCTGGAAACCCTGTCGCGGCAGATCGAGTTCAAGCTCAAGGATTTCCGCATCGACGCACAGGTGGTGGGCGCCTATCCGGGCCCGGTGATCACCCGTTTCGAGATCGAGCCGGCGCCGGGCATCAAGGTCAGCCAGATCAGCTCGCTGGACAAGGACATCGCCCGCGGCCTGTCGGTCAAATCGGTGCGTGTGGTTGACGTGATTCCGGGCAAGTCGGTGATCGGCCTGGAGATCCCCAACGTCACCCGCGAGATGATCTTCCTGTCCGAGCTGCTGCGCTCCAAGGAATACGACAAGTCGGCCAGTGTATTGACCCTGGCGCTGGGCAAGGACATTGCCGGCCGCCCAACCGTGGCCGATCTGGCGCGCATGCCGCACCTGCTGGTGGCCGGCACCACCGGTTCGGGCAAGTCGGTGGCCGTCAACGCGATGGTGCTGAGCCTGCTGTACAAGGCCAGCCCGAAAGACCTGCGCATGCTGATGATCGACCCCAAGATGCTGGAGCTCAGCGTCTACCAGGGCATCCCGCACCTGCTGGCGCCGGTGGTCACCGACATGAAGGAGGCCGGCAATGGCCTGCGTTGGTGCGTGGCCGAGATGGAGCGCCGCTACAAGCTGATGAGCGCGGTGGGCGTGCGCAACCTGGCCGGCTTCAACAAGAAGGTGAAGGACGCCATCGACGCCGGCCAGCCGCTGATGGACCCGCTGTTCAAGCCGAATCCCGAGATGGGCGAGGCGCCGCGTCCGCTGGAACCGCTGCCCTTCATCGTCATCTTCATCGACGAATTCGCCGACATGATGATGATTGTCGGCAAGAAGGTCGAAGAGCTGATCGCGCGCCTGGCGCAGAAGGCGCGTGCGGCCGGCATCCACCTGATCCTGGCGACCCAGCGCCCGTCGGTGGACGTGATCACCGGCCTGATCAAGGCCAACATCCCGACCCGCATCGCCTTCCAGGTCAGCTCCAAGATCGATTCGCGCACCATCCTCGATCAGTCCGGCGCGGAAGCGTTGCTGGGCAACGGCGACATGCTGTACCTGCCGCCGGGCACAGCCATGCCGGACCGCGTGCACGGCGCCTTCGTCTCCGACGAGGAAGTGCACCGCGTGGTCGAGCACCTCAAGGCCAGCGGCCCCACCGATTACATCGAGGGCGTGCTGGACGAAGTGCAGACCATGGGCGATGGCGTGGTGGTGGGGGCCAACGGCCTGCCGGAAGCCAGCGGCGGTGGCGGTGATGAATCCGACCCGCTGTACGACGAGGCGCTGCGTATCGTCACCGAAACCCGCCGCGCCTCGATTTCCGGCGTGCAGCGGCGCCTGAAGATCGGCTACAACCGCGCCGCGCGTCTGATCGAAGCGATGGAAGCGGCCGGTGTGGTGACCGCGCCCGAGCACAACGGCGACCGCACCGTACTGGCGCCGCCGCCGCCTAAACAATGAACGCAAGGGCGGCATTCAGTGATTGATTGCCGCCCATTCAGTTTGAAAGGGGCAGACTCTGCCTCACCAACGACACCACTATCCCAAGCCGCCATGACTGCATTCCTGCGCCACTCCGTTCTTGCTGTTGCCCTGGCTTGTGCCGGCCTTGCGGCGGATGCCCACGCCGGTGCCCGCGACGACCTGAAATCCTTCACCAACGGCCTGCGCGGCCTGGACGGGCAGTTCTCGCAGCAGGTGGTGGACAGCCGCGGCCGCGTCAAGGAGTCCTCCAGCGGCCGTGTGGCGCTGTCGGCGCCGCGTCTGTTCCGCTGGGAATACACCCGTCCGCACCCGCAGCTGATCGTTGCCGACGGTAGCAAGGTATGGGTGTACGAACCGGATCTGGAACAGGCCCGTGTGACCCCGCAGGGCAGCGAGGAGCAGAACAACCCGCTGACCGCGTTGATCAACCCCGCGCTGCTGGAACAGCAGTACGACATCAGCGAGGAGGCCGCGCCGCGCGACGGCATGCAGTGGCTGTCGCTGACCCCCAAGCGCGACACCGAAGCCAGCTTCGACTATGCCGCGTTGGGCTTCTCCAACGGCGGCCTGTCGCGGATGGAACTGGTGGACGCGGTCGGCCAGCGCACCATCATCAGCTTCAGTGGCTGGAAGAAGAACCCCAGTTTCGCCGCCGGCACCTTCCGCTTCGTGCCGGGCAAGGACGTCGACGTCGTCGGCGAGCGCTGAACCCCGGCGCACGCCGCGCAGGGCAGGGCTGGCCACGCTGTTAGAATGCAGGCGTGGCCAGATCCCGAAATATCTTTCTTGATGATGCACCCGCCGACCTGCTGAGCGCGGACCGCGACAGCATGCGCCCGCTCGCCGAACGCATGCGCCCGCGCACGTTGGACGAGATGGTCGGGCAGAAGCGGTTGCTAGCCCCCAACACTGCATTGCGGCGCGCGGTTGAATCCGGGCGCGTGCATTCGATGATCCTGTGGGGCCCGCCGGGCTGCGGCAAGACCACGTTGGCCTTGTTGCTGGCCCAGTATGCCGATGCCGAATTCCGTGCCATCTCGGCCGTGCTGTCCGGCCTGCCCGACGTGCGCCAGGTGCTGGCCGAGGCCGCCCAGCGCTTTGCCGAAGGGCGGCGCACGGTGCTGTTCGTCGACGAGGTGCACCGCTTCAACAAGGCCCAGCAGGACGCGTTCCTGCCGCATATCGAGCGCGGCACGATCATCTTTGTCGGCGCCACCACCGAGAACCCATCCTTCGAGTTGAACTCGGCACTGCTGTCACGCTGCCGCGTGCACGTGCTGGAGTCGGTATCGCCGGAGGACGTGGTGGAAGCATTGCAGCGCGCCTTGGACGACAAGGAGCGCGGGCTGGGCGAGCAGGACATCACGGTCTCGGCCGAGTCACTGTTGGAGATCGCCCGCGCCGCCGACGGCGACGTCCGCCGCGCCCTGACCCTGCTGGAAATCGCCGCCGAGCTGGCAGCGGGCGAGGGCGGCGAAATCACCCCCGAAACCCTGCTGCAGGTATTGGCCGACCGCACCCGCCGCTTCGACAAGAACGGCGAGCAGTTCTACGACCAGATCTCGGCACTGCACAAGTCGGTGCGCAGCTCCAACCCGGACGGCGCCATCTACTGGCTGGCGCGCATGCTCGATGGCGGCTGTGATCCGTCCTATCTGTTGCGCCGGCTGACCATCATGGCGGTGGAAGACGTGGGCCTGGCCGATCCGCGGGCGCTGGAGATGGCGATCAATGTCTGGAACGCCTACGACCGCATCGGCGCGCCAGAAGGCGACATCGCCCTGTCCAACCTGGTCGTCTACCTGGCCAGTACCGCCAAATCCAATGCGGCCTATATGTCGCTGCATGCGGCCCGCGCCGACATCGCCAAGTACGGCACCCAGCCGGTACCGATGCACCTGCGCAACGCGCCCACGCGTTTGATGAAGACCCTGGGTTACGGCCAGGGCTACCAGTACGACCACGATGTCGAAGGCGGCATCGCGTTGGACCAGACCGCGTTTCCGGACGACATGGGCGAGCAGGTCTATTACCAGCCGGTCGAGCGTGGGCTGGAGATCAAGCTCAAGGAAAAGCTCGATCGCCTGCGCATTGCCCGCGAACAGGCCCGCGCGCAACGCAAATGATCACCGTCGCCAACCCTGTTCCAGGAGTCTGAACCCATGTGGCAAACCTTTCTGGCCATCGGCACAGGCGCGGCACTGGGAGCTTGGCTGCGCTACGGGCTGAGCCTGTGGCTGAACCCGCTGCACAACACCGTGCCGCTGGGAACACTGGCCGCCAACCTGCTTGGTGGCTATGTGATCGGCCTGGCCTTGGCGTTCTTCGCCACCCGGCCGGAGCTTTCGCCGCAATGGCGACTGTTTGTGGTCACCGGCCTACTCGGCGGCTTGACCACATTCTCGACCTTCTCGGCCGAGGTGGTTTACCTGCTGCAGCGCCAGCAACTGGGCTGGGGCCTGCTCACCATCGGCCTGCACCTGGGCGGTTCGCTGTCGATGACGGCGCTGGGCTGGTGGACCTGGCGCAGCCTGCGTTTGCTGACTTGAACGCGCTTTCAAAGCATGGGGCGATGCCGCATCATGCGCGCACCACGATTTGAGTACGCCGGACACATGCAGCAACTGCGGGCACAAGGATGAACAGGCCAGCGTCGGACGGCGCAGCCCATTTCCAGCCAGAAACAAGCACTGCCAAGGCCATACTCGGCGCCGATGTAGGTGGTACCTATGCCCGTCTGGGCTGGGCCTTGCTGCAGCCCGGTGGCGACCTGCAGGTGCAGGGTTTCCGCAAATACGCCTGTGCCGAGCATCCCAGCCTCGCCGCCATTCTGCGCGACTACGCCGATTGGCTGGCCAGCAACACCGATGCACCGGCCATCAGCCATGCGGTGGTAGCCATTGCCGGTGTGCTCGATGGCGATACGCTGCTCAATACCAATCTGGCCTGGCCGGTATCACTGGCGGCTACCCGCGCCGAATCCGGCATTGCCTCGCTGGAGCTGATCAATGATTTCGTTGCGGTGGCCCAAGCCATGCCGCACGCCGATGCCGAGGCCCTGCATCTGATCTGCGGCGAACCGGCCCACGGCCAGCGCGGCCCGGCCCTGGTGCTGGGCCCCGGCACCGGTCTGGGCGTTGCGCTGTACCTGCCAGGCGGCAATCCGCCGGTACTGGCCAGCGAGGCCGGCCACGCTGCATTGGCGGCCACCACCCCGTTGGAGCAGGACGTGCTGCGCCTGCTGGCGCGTCGCTATCCGCACGTGGACAACGAACGCGTGCTGTCCGGGCCGGGCCTGATGAATCTTTACAGCTGCCTGTGCGAACTGCAGGGCAGTGAGCCCCATTGGCAAACCCCTGCGGCACTGGTCGAAGCGGCCCATGCACAGCGCGACGCCATCGCGGTGCAGAGCGTGGAAGTGTTCTGCGCCTGGTTGGGCAGCCTGGCCGGCGACCTGGCACTCACCTTTGGTGCGCGCTCGGTCTATCTCACCGGCGGCATCACCGGCCACCTGGCCGGGCCATTGCACGCCGGCAGCTTCCAACAACGGTTCCTGGCCAAGGGCGCGTTGGGCGCGGCCTTGCGGCAGGTGCCGGTGTGGCGCGTGGAGCACGGTGAACTGGGCGTGCTGGGCGCGCTGGCCTGGCACCTCGATAATCTGCCCACCCCCTGATTCTGATCGCGGAGAACCCCCTGACATGAGCACCCGCAGACAATTCCTGCAGTCATCGGCAATGTTGGGGGTGCTCGGCAGTGCGGCCCCGTCGCTGCTGGCCTCACCGGCCAGCGCCAGCGGCGCGCGCGTGGTCTCCACCTGGGATTTCGGCGTGGGCGCCAACCAGGCCGCCTGGAAGGTACTGGCCGCCGGTGGCTCGGCATTGGATGCGGTGGAGGCCGGCGCACGCTGGGCCGAGAGCGAGCTGTGCAATCCCACCGTCGGCCATTGCGGCAACCCTGATCGCGACGGCGTGCTCAGCCTGGATGCCAGCATCATGTCCGGTGACGGCCGTTGTGGCTCGGTGGCAGCCATCGTCGATATCCTGCACCCGATCTCGGTGGCCCGTGCGGTGATGGAAAAGACCCCGCATGTGATGCTGGTAGGGGAGGGCGCCCAGCAGTTTGCCGTGCAGCAGGGGCATGAACGCCGCAACCTGCTGACGCCGGAAGCAGAGCACGCCTGGCGCGAGTGGTTGAAGACCGAGCACTACGCGCCGCAGATCAACGCCGAGCGCCGCGGCATTCCCGGCGACAAGGACAACCACGACACGCTGGGCATGATTGCCATCGATGCCAAGGGCGAGATGGCCGGTGCCTGCACCACCAGTGGCATGGCCTTCAAGATGCATGGGCGGGTCGGCGACAGCCCGATCATCGGTGCCGGCCTGTACGTGGACAACGAAGTCGGCGCGGCCACCGCCTCGGGCATGGGCGAAGAGATGATCCGCAATGCGGCCTCCTTCCTGGTGGTGGAATTGATGCGGCAAGGCCGCTCGCCAGCCGAAGCCTGCCGTGAGGCCATCAGCCGCGTGGTACGCAAGCGCCCGGAGGCCAGCCGCACGTTGCAGGTCTGCTTTCTGGCGATGAACCGCGCCGGTGAAGTGGGCGCGTATGCGCTGCACCGCGGTTTTGTCTACGCTGTGTGCGACAAGGACAGGCAGGATGCATTGCTGGATTCGGCCTCGGTGTATACGAGCGAGCAGAAGTGAGCACGCCTTACCTGCTTGAGATTGCCAGCAATTCGGCCCTGTCCGCGGTTGCCGCACAGCAGGGCGGTGCCGACCGCATCGAACTGTTCGAGAACCTGGAGCAGGGTGGCACCACGCCGTCGGCCGGCACCATCGCGGTCGCCCGCGATGCGCTGCGCATTCCGCTGTATGTGTTGATCCGGCCACGGCCGGGCGATTTCCATTACGGGCCGATGGAAGCCGACATCATGTTGCGTGACATCGCGCAATGCCGGCAGCTGGGCTGCGACGGGGTGGTGATTGGTGCCCTGACCCAGGACGGTGAGATCGATGTGGCCCTGTGCCGCGAACTGGTTGCGGCGGCCGGGCCATTGGGCATCACTTTCCATCGCGCCTTCGATGCCGCCCGTGACCTGGTATCGGCGCTGGAGCAGGTGATCGGCCTGGGCTGCGAGCGGGTACTCAGTTCCGGTGGCCATGCCGATGCCCATGCCGGCAGGCAGGTGCTGGCCGCGCTGGTGCAGCAGGGCAAGGACCGCATCGCGGTGATGGCCGGGGCGGGCTTGAATGCGCACAATATTCACCAGGTTGCGCTTGCCAGTGGCTGCCGGGAACTGCATGCATCGGCAAAACAGGTGCAGCACTCCCGCATGCGCCACCACAATCCGGCCCTGCTTGGGCTGGAAAGCGACTGGCTGCAATCGGACGCTAGCCAGGTGGCCGCGTTGCGCGCTGCTTTGGTAGCTTCCTGACTGCGAAAGCGGCGCAGACCTCACGCGCTCCAGGGCATTGGTTATCACCGCATTGCCCGCGCCGATTCGCACTTCAGCGAACAGTGTGCTGCGATCGGTGAGCCTGCCATCGCCATCCCTCCCGTGGATGGAGATGGCATAAATCCGGCTGGCAATGGTGACGACTATGCCGCTGCCATTGCCACGGATCAACACGCCGTAAGCATCCGCATTGAGCGAGTACACCTTCCGCTCGCAAGATCTTGAAAGTACCGACAACAAGTGTGTCCATACGTCAGTTCGGGCGTGAAACTGCACGGAAAACGCTGATGCCTGCGCCCTGGTTGCACAGATTGATCAGCGCTGCCACCACTGCCTGACTTCTTTGGGATTTGTCTGATGTACCTGAATTCATTGGGTACGGACAATGCCGCCTCCCAAAGCTGAGTCCAGGAGTACAACGAAATGAAGCGTGAACTGAGCAGCGTTCTGGTATCTCTGGTTGCCGTGCTGGCAGCTTCTGCCTCGGCCAATGCAACCAACACCATCACGTTCAACGGCGAAGTGACCGACCAGACCTGTTCTGCCGTCGTCAACGGTGGCACCGATCCGACCGTGATCCTGAAAAGCGTGCCGCTCTCCGACCTGGACGGTGCCGTTGGCAACACCGCGGGCGAGGGCACCTTCACCCTGACCCTGACCGGCTGCGCCGCCTCTGGCACCGATGAGGCGTTCACCACGCTGTTCCAGGCGACCAACCCCACCGCCACCGGCAATCTGACCAATACCGCCAATGCCGGCGCCGAAGGCGTGGCCCTGCAGTTGCTGGACGCACCTGGCGGCACGCCGGTGAACCTGGCCGGCGGTGCGGCCGTGGCGGCAGGTGAAATCGTGCTGACGGCGGGCGAAACCACCGCCACCCACGACTACGCCGTGCGCTATATCGCCGAGAGCGCGACCGTCACCCCCGGCCCGGTACTGGGCTCGGTGACCTATACCGTTCGCTACGAGTAATCGAACGCCCGGGGGCGGCCGCACCGGCCGCCTCCACACATGCAGGCAACGCCGCCAGCCATTGGAGAACCGCCCATGTCCGGAGTTCGATCCCACTGCAACGTGTACTGCATCGCCCTGGCGGGCGCGCTTGCGTTGTTCAATAGCGCGGAAGCTGCGGCGAGTGTTGTCGTTTCAGGCACCCGTGTCATCTACCCCGGCAATGCGCCGCACGTCACCGTGCAGCTCACCAACCAGGACGCGTTTCCCAATGCCGTACAGGCCTGGGTGGACGTCGCAGACCCCGAATCGACCCCGGCCGATGCCGATGCTCCCTTTGTCGTCACGCCTGCGGTGTCCCGCGTGGCCGCCGGCGCCGGGCAACAGATCCGCGTGATGTTCGCCGGCAAGGACCTGCCGCAGGACCGCGAATCGCTGTTCCATCTCAACGTGCTGCAGATTCCGCCGATGAACACAGCACATGCCGAGCAGAACAAGGTGATGGTGTTGATGCGCAATCGCCTGAAGATGTTCTACCGGCCAACAGGTATTGCTGGCACGCCTGCGCGGATCTCCGAGCAGTTGCGCTTCAGCGTCCAGCAAAGCAGCAACGGCTGGCATGTGCAGGTTGAGAACCCCACCGGTTACCACGCTTCATTCGGGGGCGCCACGCTGCACGTTGCCGGTTCGCAGTGGAAGCTCAGTCCGGTAATGGTGCCCCCCATGAGCTCAGCGCAGTGGCTGCCGCAGACGCCCTCCGCATTGCCCGCGGGCAATGCAGAAATAAGCGCACACCTGATAAACGACTATGGCGCCAGGATTGCCATCCGTCATGCTGCGGCCCGCTAAGGGTACGCGCGCCGCCCCCAGTGCGATAGCGCTTGGCGGTGCGTTGCTGGCGGTTGGCAACGTGGCCAGCGCCGACGACTCGCTGTACGAATTCGATGACCGTTTGCTGATGGGCTCAACCCTGTCCACCGGTAACTTGCAGCGTTTCAATCGCGGCGACCAGGCCGACCCAGGGATCTACCTGGTGGATGTCTACGTGAACGATGCCTATGTGGAACGCGCCGAGCTGCAGTTCCATGCCGTGGCTGACAACACACAGCCGTGCCTGGACGAAACCTTCCTGCGCGAAAAGCTGCGTGCGCGGCCAACCGAAAGCGTGGGTACGGAAGCGACGGTGGACCAGGCCAGCGCTGCCCATTGCGTGGATCTGGCCCGGCGCCTGCCGGGCAGCGCCGCGACGCTGGACGTCGGCCGTCTGCGCCTGGATCTTTCGGTGCCGCAGGCGCTGTTGATCCGCACACCCCGCGACCATGTCAGCCGCGATATGTGGGACGCCGGCAGGACCATGGCGTTTGCCAACTATGACCTCAACGCCAGTCGCACGTCCGCAAACGGCATGACATCCAGCTATGCCGCCATGGCGGTGAATGCGGGCGCCAATATGGGCATGTGGCGGCTGCGCCACCAGTCGAACCTGAGCTACGCAAGCCGTCCGGGCTGGCAACGCAGTGACTGGAACAGCATCCGCACCTATGCACAGCGCTCTTTGCCACGTATTGCCAGCGACATGACCATCGGTAGCAGCTACACCGACGGCAATCTATTCGGAAACCTCAGCTACCGCGGCATTCGCATCGCCACCGACGAACGGATGGTTCCGGATTCCCAGCGCCGCTATGCGCCCGTTGTACGCGGCAGTGCGCACAGCAGATCGCGGGTGGTGATACGCCAGAATGGGCGCAAGCTCCGCGAGGAGGTGATATCACCGGGTCCATTCCTGATCGATGACATCAGTGGCGCGGCCTATGGCGGTGACCTGGACGTGGAGGTGATCGCCGACGATGGCAGCACCAGCCGTTTCAGCGTGCCGTTTTCAGCGGTACCGGAATCCATACGCCCCGGCTACTCCAAGTACAGCGCCACACTGGGGCAGGCAGGCAGCAACGGTCAGAAGCGTTTGCCGTTTGCTGAATTCACCTACCAGCGTGGCCTCAGCAACCGGCTGACGATCAATGCAGGCGCCCGTCTGGCCGAAGACTATGTGGGCGTGCTGGCAGGCGGCGTGGTGGCCACGCGGTACGGCGCGTTCGGGGGAACCTCGGTGTTCTCGCGCCTGCAGGAACGGGGGGCAGGCACGACAACCGGTTACCGCCTGGAACTGAACTACAGCAAGACGTTCCAGGTCACGGATACCACCGTGACACTGGCCGGCTACCGCTATTCGTCCAGCGGCTTTCGTGATTTTTCCGATGCACTTGGACGGCCGTGGGAACAGGAAACGCAGGATGATGCGTTCAAGCCAGTGGTCCGCGAACGCAACCAGCGCAATCAGTTCAACGTGGTGATGAACCAGCGACTGGGCAGGTCTGGTGCGCTGTACCTGACTGGCTCGGCAGCGGATTACTTCCATGGCGCCAAACGCGATGTGCAGTTCCAGTTCGGCTATTCCAATGCATGGCGGAAGTTGAGCTATAGCGTATCCCTGTCGCAGCAACGTAACTGCGCAGTGCAGTACTGGAACACGAACACGGCATCCGAATGCGTGCAGGGCCGTTCGTTGGGGCTTACCTTGTCCATGCCGCTGGGCGGGGCGCCCACGGCGCCTGTGCTCAGCACAATGGCGGCACGGGACCGGGGAATTGGCGGCTCCAGCTACCAGTCCGTGCTCAGCGGTACGCTGGGGGAACAACGCAGCACCCAGTACGCGGTGTCCGTTGGCCATGGCGGCAGCAGCAGCGGAGGCCAATGGAGTGGCAACCTGCAGACCCAGAGCGCTGTTGGCAGCATCAGCGCCGGCGCCTCGGGCGGCGGCGGTGCGCGTCAGATCACCGCTGGCGTGCGCGGCGCAGTGGTGCTGCACGGCAATGGTGTGACCGCTGGCCCCTACGTGGGCGACACGTTCGCCTTGGTGAAGGCCGACGGCGCGCATGGATCACGTGTCAGGGGAGGGCAGGGCGCCCGCATCAACCGCAACGGCTACGCGCTGGTGCCTTCGCTGTCGCCCTATCGGCTCAATCGCATCGGTCTGGACCCGCAGGACATGACCGCCGATGCAGAACTGCTGGAGACCGAACGCACGTTGGTGCCGTCAGCGGGAGCCGCATTGTGGGTGGCGTTCGAGACCATGAAAGGCACACCATTGATCCTGCGCGCCCGCCGCAGCAACGGCAAAGTGGTGCCACTGGGAGCGAGCGTCAACAACGAAGCTGGCGCTACGATCGGTATGGTGGGGCAGGCAGGTTTGATCTACGCACGTTCCCAAAGAACGGCCGGGCAGCTGTCCGTACGCTGGGCTGACGCGGCAGATGGCAGCTGCACGGTGTCCTATGACCTGGGGACGCAGCCTTATAGCGACGTTGCGACGCCCACCATTGTCGAGGCCATCTGCCAGGACCTCCCCGCTTTCCAGGTGCAAACGCCATGACACGCTATCTTCGCCTGCTGTCGTTCGTTCTTCTGGCCGTTGCCCCCGCTGCGTGGGCAACCTGTTACAAGGTGGTCAGTGTTGGCACCGCCACGACCACCTCACAGACAGCAATCCGGCCAGGGGAGGGCAGTGCTTCGTCCTGGGCTGGCGCCTGTGATACCTGCAATGGCTCGTTGGGGCTGCCCAGCGTAGTCAACGTCAGCGATCCGGCGTTCCAGCCCTATCCGACCCTGCTTGCCAGTGCAGTTGCGCCTGCCACGGTATACGGCGTCACCGGTGGCTACGACCCGGAACGCGTGTTCTTCCGCTGTGCGCCGGAAGACCCGGTGTACGAAATGTTTTCCACCAACGCGGACAACCTGTACAGCGGTTGGTACAACGGCGGCGATGCCGTGGGCAATTCGATCGGTCTGCAGGCCGCCTACCGGACAGCATGGCGGAACGTGCTGCTGCGTCTGACCCATATGGAAACCGGGCAGTATTTCACCGACGTATGGGCCGAACGCCTGCTGGAAGGCCTGGACGTGGACTCCCGCGGCTACCGGCTGGTCAAAGCCAAGAACCTGAGCGCGGTTCGATCAGAGTTGTTCAGCGCGCCCCTGGAATCGACCTACTACTACGCGGTTACGCCGTCGCGGCTCTATAGCTACACCCAGCCTGCGGCGTACATCGCAATCAAGGGTCCCGGGTTGGTGTATCCCGAGGTAGGGAAGTCGCACAATGCCAACTACGCGGGTTGGCACTACAACTGGCCCGGTGCGATAGGGCTCTATAACGGGGTGACACTCAAGCGTTATCCCACCTGTGCTGTGCTCAACGTGACCCCGCAGGTCACTTTCCCAAGGCTTTCCATCAGCGAGATCAATGCAGGCGGCAGCCACGAGGTGCCTTTCCAGGTGAGTTTCAAATGCCAGAGTGGGTTCACCAACAGCACTGCCAGCAACGGCACGGCGCTGGGTATCAAGGCTTCATCCGGTGCGGCCGCAGCGGCCAATGCATTGGGCCTGGCTAACGCGAGCGGCGGACTGTCCTATCTGGTATCTGATCGCTATAGCGAGGCCGGCATGGCCAAGGGGGTAGGGATACGCCTGTTACGCGATGGGCAGGTGATGAACCTGCTAGTGAATGAAAACTCTGCCGGCGGTGTCAACGCACAGGCCCAGGGTTGGTACCCGGTTGTTGGGGCTGCTACCCATACCGGTGGCAGCGTCGACGGCGTCACCGAATACGATGAAACCTTCACCGCGCGTATCGAAAAACTGTCTGAAGGCACCCAGCCGGAGGTCACGGCTGGCCGTGTGCAGGCAACCGCACAGATCATCATCAGGGTGCAGTGATGTCATTCCTGCGCCTGCTGGCCGCTTCGCTGCTGCTTGTCTGTGAGCCCGCGCTTGCCGGGGTGACGGCCGAGCGCACACGGGTGATCGTTCATCAGGGGCAGTGTGAGGTATCGCTGGTGCTGGCCAATCAGAACGACTACCCGGTGATGGTGCAGGCCTGGGTGGATGATGGCTCACCCGATGGCGGGCCCGACGAAGCAGATGCACCGATCATCCCGCTACCTGCAATGTTTCAACTGGCTGCCGGACAACGTCAAAGCCTGCGTCTGCTCTATGTGGGACCCGCGCCCAGCAATGATCGCGAGTCGCTCTATTGGTTGAACCTGCTGGAGATTCCACCGGATCGGCTGGCCGGCGAGGCGCCCGGTTCAACCCGTCTCACGATGACCATGCGAACGCAGATGAAAGTGTTCTATCGCCCGGCAGCACTCAAAACCGGCGTTGAAAAAGCAACTGCGAGACTCGCACTCCAACTCAAGCATGGGCAGTTGTTTGCAACCAACGCTTCGTCGTTCCATATCACGCTTGCAGGACTTGTCGTTTGTGGCGGAGAGGCCATGAAAGTGGAGGGCGATGGTTTGATACCACCGCTGGCGACCGCGCGGATCGCGGCTTCAATTCCGGCATGCCTGCGCGATGAAACCCTGGTTCAGTTCAATTGGATCGACGATGAAGGCAACATTCAAATTGGGCGCAGCAGGCTTGTTGAGGGATAGAAGCCTGTCAGGCGAAGCAAGTGCCAGTGTGATCGTTGACGCTTATTCGGCACAATTAAAGTGTTCAGTCACAAAATAAAGGGTCTACGCAACAAGCGCGGCCCCAATGGCGCAGAGGAAATGTCGTAGTGAAGCCTCTTTTGTCCGCCTGATCAGCCGGGAGCGCGGCTGCTTGAATTAATTACGTGATGAGTCACTTAATTAACAGGGCGACTTCGGAAGATCTCGCCATCCGCCTTCAATACGTTCAAAGCGCCGGCCCTGGATGCAGCGCTGGCCAGACCGCAAGGGCTCAACCGTCGGCCACCGATTCTGCGGTTCCGGAAGCACGTGCCTGCGGACTTCCTCAAGCACCTTTGCTTCCTCCAAGGCCGAACGCCTGATCTCAGCGTCAAAGCTTGCTTTCTGTTCGGGCGTCATTGTCATTGCGCGCTCCAACGCCGCAATTTGACGACGAGCGTTCCACTCGATGAGCCCCATGACGACAACAATGGCTACGACGGCCAGGATGATTGCGCGCGACCAGAACTGAAGAGAGTCATTGGTGGCGTGGGGACTTCCTTGGCTATGCCAGTCGTGCCGCCGCCGAGGCCGGAACTCCAGGTCACCTGGATCAAATCTGCCAAGCGTGGGTTCCTGTCGTTTTCGTTCCATGAAACTCCCCAGATTTCGTCCTGAGTGGATTGTAGCTGGGAGGTGGAGAGCCGAATCAGCAAGTACCAGGCAGCTTAGGGGTCGGGATTCCGGGATAAGATCTCGCGCTTGAATCATTAAATGGACTGCAAATTTAACAAAGAAAACAAACGCTTATGAATAGACTGAGCTTGGATGCTGCTCATTTCGCATTGCTGTATACGAGCAGCTTTGATAGTCCATTTTTTGACTTCTCAGCTATTAAGGTCCGCTCAAGGGCTAATTGAGACAGCCTGAATAGAGGGCGTGAGAATTACAGTGCTCCATCAAGAGTGGAGCTCGAAAAAAAGGGGGAGGAAGCGAGCGCCCCTTCCCGGGCAGTTCCAGAGCTATACTCGGCCCGCGAGACATACCGTGAGAATATTTTCGGATGACCGCGAGCTCTGGAGACTGCTTCCCGCTGCTGGATTGCTCCCTTGGTGCATCTGTGGTGCACCAAGGACGCCTATGGAAGGTAGTCCAAATCGATGCTTTCGATTCCGTCATCTTGCAATCGGTCGATGGGGAAGAACGCAGCCAGGCGCGAGTGGAAGAAGTCTATTCGCCGCTTCAGTCTTTTGGAGCTGTGCCGGCAGATCTACGTGACGATGAAGTGGCTTTGGCGCTGGCACGCTTCGAACATCTTTCACCTTTTATATATAAGCACTGCATAGCCAGCGACTTAGTCACCTTGGAGGCCGCTACGGGACTCAAGCGTGCAGCGATTTACCAGCTAATTCGACGCCTGCGGCAAGTACCACATCCTTTGGCCTTGGTGAGGAGGCGGCGCGGAGTCAAGCGCGGCAGTCAACTTTTGCCGAGTTCTACCGAGAAGATCATACGCCAGCAAATTGATTCCGCTAGTGCCGGTGGACTGGCGATCAAGGTCGATACGATAAAGCGTGAAATCGAGGTCGACTGCGTCGATGCGGGTTTGCGCCCGCCATGTAAAGAGACGATCCGCAATCGTATCGAGTTGCGTAACGCAGATCTTATGTTGCGGAAAAAACTGGGTACTCGGCGCGCGGCAGAGCGGGTGCGAGCCATGCCCGGCACAATTATCAGCGAAGCTCCACTAGCTGATGTTGAGATTGATCACTCCCCGTTGGACATGTTTTTGGTCAGCTCAGTTGATCGAAAATGTATCGGACGTGCGTATCTAACTGTAGTGTCAGATATGTATACCCGTTCAGTATTAGGATTTCATTTAGGGTTGGATGCTCCCAGCGCGTTGACCGTTGCGTTAGCGTTGCTGCACGCAGTCATGCCCAAAGAGACTTGGCTCAGTGAGCGCGGCTTGGGAAATCTGGAGTGGCCTATGTATGGAGTGATGCGTGGGCTTCAGGTCGACCACGCGTCAGAATTTCGCTCAGCGAAGTTTGCCCAGGCCTGTGAAAGGTGGGGCATCGCGCTTCGGCTTCGGACGAAGAAGGAAGATGGCGGAATAATTGAGCGACTCATCGGAACCTTGCAATCAGAGGCCTCGCAAGAACCCGGCGCCAGTGGAAATGATCCTAGGCGCCAACGTGGTGCAAGGCCGGCGGCTTCCTGTGCCCACATGACATTACAGGAAGCCGAGCGCTGGCTGGCACGAGAGATTTCCGGAAAGTATCACCTCGAACGACATAGCGGCATCGGGATGCCGCCCATTCAGAAGTGGAAGGCATGGCATTTGATGCCCGGCAAGGCGGCTTTGCCCCCAATGCTCAAGGATGCGGGCAGTTTTTTTATCTCATTTTTGCCTTTTGAGATGCGAATTATTAGCCCGAGCGGGATATCGCTATTTAGTGAAAACTATTTTTGTGATGAGCTAATATTTCATGTCAGACCCGCACTCAGGTACAGGGTTCATTATGATCCACGTCTGCTGGGACGAGTTTATGTGGCTCTAAACGACCGCTACATAGAGGTTCCGTACGCCAACCCCAGTCAACAGCGCCTGCCTAAATTCGAGCTCGAGCATCAACGTCGAGAACTGCGAGCAGCTCATCCAGATCAATTTGACCTTCAGCGTCGTGTGCAGCATACCAAGGAAAAGCGAGCTGATCGTGCAGCCTCCCAAAATGCTACACGAGCCGCTCGTCGTCAGGAACGCTTGTTGCAGTCAGCGAAATTGCATATGGCCGTGTCGGAATCTAATCCGGAGTTGGATGATTCCTCTACGCCAGCAGCAATAGACTACAGTGCGACACCTCAGGTTGGAGATCGGGGGCCAGTATGATGCCATCCCATCTTGACCCCCGTATGGGTAAGATCATCGAGGCGCCTGTTAGGGAGCGCATTAGTTATATCTTGGCTGATAGGTACTTGCCTTACCCGCGAGCAGAACGCGTGATTGAAGAAATTGATGCGTGTCTAGATCGCCCCTCTACTCATCGACCTAAATGCCTGCTGATATTTGGAGCGCCAGGAGTCGGAAAAACTATGATTCTCGATGAGGCGTGGCGACGTCAGCAGGCCAGCTGCAGCCCTCATCAGGTCAGTCGGCCTCTGGTCAAAATATCCTTAGGCGGAGTTTCGGATTTGCGCAGCCTTTTCGGCCGAATTTTACGTGAACTCGATTCCCCGTACTCAATCAAGGATCGGTTGGTGGCGCTATATGAACAGGCTTGCTTTTCCATCAAGGCGCGCGAGACGCAAGTTCTTATTATAGATGAACTTCATAATCTGCTCCTGCATGGATCCAAGATTCGTGAAGCCATGGCGGTGATTCGTGACTTGGCAAACCTACCGTTGAGTCTGGTATGCGCCGGCACAAATGCAGCGTGGGAGTGTATTGCCGCAGACCCTCAGCTTCAACATCGCTTTCGCTGTCATGCATTGAACACCTGGCTTGAAACCCATGAAACTCGCAATATTCTAGCGACTTTGGAATCTCGGCTTCCTCTGCGCAACCCGTCTGGCCTAGCAAATAGTGAGATGATGCCAATGCTGGTGCGGATGTCCCAAGGGCATCCACAAACCATGATCACGGCAATCCGGGAAGCTGGTCGGGATGCTTTGGAGCGTGGCGATGAGGCAATCAGAGCAGACGTACTCAAACAAGCTCTTCAACGTCTTCTGGAAGAAAAATATGAAGCCGTCATTCGAGACCAGTTTAAGCCGCTCAAGCCTTCGAAATCCTGACACATTCGAGACACTCTCTTCGTATTTGGCCGCGTGGTGCGGGGAGCGTGGGGTTTCGCGTATACGATTGATGGAACATATTGGCCGATCTTCCCCGACTGTGGCGGTTGCCTTGACGATGGATCCAGATTTTCCATCTCATCCTGATTGGGCCAAGGTTGTAGAAAAAATCACGCATATTCCCTCTCAAGATTTGCTTGAATTGGCTACACCACTGGGTCCGTGGCATCTGGCGCCGCCCTGTCGTCGCCACGCCTGCCTGGCTTGTCTCGGAGAAGCTGGCACACCCGCCAAGCAAGCCCGCTCGAAGTTGTGGACCTATGCCACCATCACTACCTGCTGGATGCACGACCTGCCTTTGGTGGAGGTGCCCGCAGTGGGATGGCAATGGATGGAACTATCTGCGGTTTCGCGAAAGAGCCATGGTGAACTAATGCTTAGACCTGAACGGCTAGTCCCACAAGTAACTCAAGTCTGGCACCGCTTAGGGGAAGAATTTCGTAACAGTTTGGCACTTGCTGAGATGCATGCTTGGGTCGCTCCAGGGGCAGCTCGTCTCCGAGAATTTTTGCACTATGAAGAGTTGGACGAGCAATTTGTATGGGAGGATCTCTTGGTGTTGTTGTGCAGTTCTTGGCAGAACTATCCCACCGCCAGTTTGGGTTTGCGAGGGATCCCGTCGCAAATAGGATTCAATATGGGGAGGCAGTATTTTGGGAGCACTGATTCGCGCGTATTGCTCAATCCCCCCACCCTCGATTTTTTTAAGTCCATCACTTCTACAGCAGAGCGGCGTGCCTGTGTGGCGGTGGCCACTTCAGAGATACGAAACTTTAAACGGCGTTTTAGATTTGATGACTATTATGGCTGGAGCAACGTTCTGCGCTACATGCCTGACCATGCATGGGGATGGCTGGTGGAGTGCAGCAAGATATGGCCAGCTCGCTGGCAGGGAAAGCTAGACGAATGGGATGACTTTCGAAAAAAATCCTCCCGGCTACACGCCAGTTCCAAGAATTTGCCTGACTAGCCCCCTCGCTCAGTTGCGCGTTATAGAGCGATGCGTTAGGCTAGGCTGACGGAAGCCGGCTAGCCAAGCCGCCGAGCTTGTTTTGCACCAGGCACTTCCGCGACTGGCGATGGAAGAAGCCTTATTCAGGATAGGCCTTGCACATGGCTAGCAACTTTTTATAGCTGATGATGAGGCTAATCGGAAAATTCTATGATCGATTGGGTGCTATTTTAAGAAAGTAAAATAAATATGATGGTTTCTGAAAATGAAGACGGCCGAAGCAGCGCAAGCGGCGATCGCCAAAAACAACCTTCGCTGCGATGGCACCTCGCTTTGTAATAGCTACTTTGCCCAATAACTTAAAGGCAAAACAATAGGGCAGTGGCTAGCTGAAAGTCCGCCCCCTTCGGAGGGGCGACGTCCCCCCGCTTTTGAGTAGCAGGCCGATTTGGAGTCCAATCCCCAACGAGACGGAGATTGGACGTGAAGAAGCGCTTTTCCGAAGAGCAGGTCATGGGCTCTACCCGCGTTTCTTCGAACGACTGGACTAAGCATCTAGAGTATTCCTGAAGATCAGCTAATATCCTCATCATGTCTCCGCCACAGTGCAGTATCCGGGATCTCGGTTTCAGCCTGTTTCAGGAGATAGTGTCGAAGCTCTTCGGAGACTGCCTGATCTTCCAACTTCATATGGATCGCAGTCCGACTGAATGTGGCGTTGAAGAGCTTCATGCGCTGTTGATCGACGCTGGTCTGCAGCGGCTGTCTCGGTACCACGAGTAGAACCACGTCACAATCCATGGCAGCGGCTGCGCGGCGCAATGTGTCAATCTTCACCGTGCCGGCGCGCTCGCTGTTCTCCAGCTTGAGCACCGAACTGGGTTGGACCCCAAGTCGTCGTGCGAGCTCCGTTCGCGACATCCCTAAGGCATCGCGGGTAGCAGCGATCCAGCCGCCACGCGGTACCGGACGAAGCCTGGGGAGTATCTGACGCAGCCAATCGCCGGTTTGATCAAGCTTTGATCTGGCTAGTCGGCGCATCTGTGAAGTCGGATTGGGAGCCATGGAGTATTCCTTTCAAGGAACAGAAGACTATCTCAATTGTTCCTTATGAGGATCTTTTACATGTCCAACTTCTGCCGCACACGGCAGTGCTAGCCACTATTCGATCGTCTTGTGAAAGGCATGTTCAGCCGATCATGCTGTATCTGCTTGCCACTGGAATGGAAATCGTTGGGTTAGTCGATTAGGGGGCGTTATCGGGGGTAGGGTGGTACCGCTTCCGACCGAAGCAGACATCCCACTGGGTGGTTAGTCAGGGATCCGCGCGATCACCTTGATCTCGAAATCGAACCCCGCGAGCCAGTTGACGCCAACTGCCGTTCCGTTTGGACAGGGCGCGGTCGGGAAGACTTCGCTTTTGATCTTTATTATCGTATGGAAACTGATGCTCGGGATCGGTGTGGAAGGACGTCAGGTCGACGATGTCGTCCAGCCCGCACCCGCCGGCTTTCAGGATGGCCTTGAGATTGGCGAACGCCAATCGCACCTGCGCTTCAAAGTCTGGTTCGGGCGAGCCGTCGCTGCGACTACCGACCTGGCCGGATACGAACAGCAGGTCTCCTGAGCGAATCGCTACGGAATAGGCGTGTGCGGCATAGATGTCATGCCGAACGGAGGCGAAAACGGCGTTTCGGGGGGGGGGGGCCATGGGGGTGCCCCTGCCGGGGGGGAGGTCAGGGGGTCCTGGCCAAGGCAAAAGGCCGCTTGGGGA
>PJUE01000097.1_pt1 | contig 120692 bp, 98 predicted proteins | sample 1512171 | NCBI WGS metagenome assembly PJUE01 (sample SAMN08177674, study PRJNA422409) | Feces metagenome, whole genome shotgun sequencing project. | isolation source: Chicken feces (3) enriched on wood chips: alkali lignin treatment | host: Gallus gallus | place: USA: Madison | collected 2015-01-15
CCACCGGTACCGACGGTGTCCGGCAGCAGCATGCGGTTGAGCCAGCTGTGGATCACGCCGTCGCCCGGACGCAGCGAGACGCCGCCACGGGTAGAGATGAACTCCGGCAGGGTGTGGTGGGTCTTGACGTCCACCGGCTTCGGGTAGGCCGCGGTGTGGCAGAACGACTGCATCACCAGGTCGGCCGAGAAGCCCAGGCAGGCCAGGTCCTTCAGCTCGTCACGGGTCATCGGACCGGTGGTGTCCTGCGAACCCACTGAGGTCATCTTCGGCTCGCAATAGGTGCCCGGGCGCATGCCCTTGCCTTCCGGCAGGCCACAGGCGCGGCCAACCATCTTCTGTGCCAGCGAGTAGCCCTTGCCGGTATCGGCCGGCTGCACCGGCAGGCGGAACAGATCGGTGACCGGCAGGCCCAGCGCTTCACGCGCCTTGGCGGTCAGGCCACGGCCGATGATCAGCGGAATGCGGCCACCGGCGCGCACTTCGTCGAACAGCACTTCGCTCTTGACCTGGAATTCGGCGATGACTTCGCCGTTCTTCAGTGCCTTGCCGTCGTACGGACGCAGCTCGACGACATCACCGTGCTCCATCTTCGACACGTCCAGCTCGATCGGCAGTGCGCCGGCGTCTTCCATGGTGTTGTAGAAGATCGGGGCGATCTTCGAACCCAGGCACACGCCGCCGAAGCGCTTGTTCGGGATGAAGGGGATGTCTTCGCCGGTGAACCACAGCACCGAGTTGGTGGCGGACTTGCGGCTGGAACCGGTGCCGACCACGTCGCCGACGTAGGCAACCAGGTTGCCCTTTTCCTTCAGCGACAGGATTTCCTGGATCGGGCCGCGCTTGCCGTCTTCTTCCGGCACGAACGGCGCGTCCGGGCGCTTGTTCTTCAGCATCGCCAGGGCGTGCATCGGGATGTCCGGGCGGGTGGTGGCGTCCGGTGCCGGCGACAGGTCGTCGGTATTGGTTTCGCCCGGCACCTTGAACACGGTGATGGTCAGGCTCTGCGGCACTTCCGGCTTGCTGGTGAACCATTCTGCATCGGCCCAGCTCTGCAGCACGCCCTGTGCATTGGCGTTGCCGGCCTTGGCCTTTTCCTGCACGTCGTGGAAGGCATCGAACACCAGCAGGGTGTGCTTCAGGCCTTCAGCGGCGATGGCGCCCACTTCGGCGTCGTCCAGCAGCTGGATCAGCGGCGCGACGTTGTAGCCGCCCAGCATGGTGCCCAGCAGCTCGGTGGCACGCGCACGGCTGATCAGCGCGTTCTTTTCGCTGCCGAAGGCAATGGCGGCCAGGTACGAAGCCTTGACCTTGGCAGCGTCATCGACGCCGGCCGGCACGCGGTTGGTGATCAGGTCGAGCAGGAACTCGGCCTCACCTGCCGGCGGGTTCTTCAGCAGCTCGATGACGTCGGCCGTCTGCTGTGCAGTCAGCGGCAACGGCGGGATGCCAAGCGCGGCGCGCTCGGCTACGTGGTGGCGATAGGCTTCCAACATGACAACTCCCGGGTGTAACGGTTAAAGAATGGATGGGCTCTCAGGCTTGCGGCACGATCAGCTTCAGGCCCTTGAAGTAGTCGCGATAAAACGTGTCGTTCCAGGTGATCAGCCCGTCGCACTGCAGCAGTGCATGGGCGCCCACCATGAAATCGTCGATGCGGCGGGTATCGCCGCTGCGTTGCCGGTGGCGGCGATGCATCTCGCCGGCACGCAACGCGGATTTGGCTTCCAGCGGATTGAAATGGACGCCCATTTCTTCCAGCGCTTCCTGCACCTCGGCGCCGCCGCGCAGCGAGGCGCAGATCTCCGCCAGGGTGGTACCGCACACGACTACCCGCCCGCCGACCAGCGCCTGCCGCAGGCAGGCTTCCACCGCGTCGGCGCGGGGGCCATCGCTGAGCAGTTCTATCAGGACCGGGGAGTCGACCGCGATCATGCCGGGTCGGCCTCGTCACGGACGGTGCGCACGGCTTGCTCGGCCGAGTCGAAACCGTCCAGCGCGAACTTGCCGCGGGCACGGGAAATGGCGTCGTCCACGCTTTTGCGCAGGATGATGCGGCTGCCGTCCAGCTCGACCTTGAGCTGGGTGCCCTTGGTCAGGCCCAGGGCGTCGCGTACGGCCTTGGGCAGGGTGATCTGCCCGCGTTCAGCTACGGTGGCTTCCATGGGACCTCCAATGAAGTATGTACGAATTATACATACTTCGACGGGCATACCCTAGCCAAACCCTGTCCACCCGACCCATGGTCGCCTGCGCTTCACCTGTAGAGCCGAGCCATGCTCGGCTGGGGCTTTACAGGGAAGGCCTCAGCCGAGCATGGCTCGGCACTACGCCCCCTCCCTTTGGCGCAGCCAAGGGGAGGGTTGGGGAGGGGTGGCTTTTGACTGGCTGAAGCAGTCGCGGCTTCGCGGCTTACGCCGTTCCCACAAAACCCGTCCGATTGGTCGGCTGAGGCAATACCGGTACCGCCCCTGCCGAGCATGGCTCGGCACTACATGGGGTGTGCTGGGAAAGCCCCCTGCCGAACATGGCTCGGCTCTACAGGGCGGGCATTGCCGGGAAAGCCTCTGCCGAGCATGGCTCGGCACTACAGCGGGTGTGCTTAGAAAGGCCCTGCCGAGCATGGCTCGGCACTACCTGTTGGCGGCCACCGTTACATGCGCGCAACAAGCCGTTGCCTAAACTGGCGCCCGCAACCATGCGCCCTGGGGCCGGTGCTTCGTCCATACTCGGACTGGCATTCACCTGACAGGGCCCATGGCTCTGGAAAGCCCGCGCGGTGCCCCTGGCGCCGCCGCAAGCCATCTGCACTAAGAGGAGTCAGCTGTATGAGCGATACATTCTCCACCCGTAGCCAACTGGAGGTTGGCGGCCAGCAGTACACCTACTGCAGCCTTCCCAAGCTCGGCCAGAAGTTCGATATCTCCCACCTCCCCTACTCGATGAAGATCCTGCTGGAGAACCTGCTCCGGCACGAGGACGGTGGCCAGACCGTCGGCCCGGAACACATCGAAGCCGTCGCCCGCTGGAACCCCAAGGCCGATCCCGATACCGAAATCGCCTTCATGCCCGCGCGTGTGGTGCTGCAGGATTTCACCGGCGTGCCCTGCGTGGTCGACCTGGCCGCCATGCGCGATGCAGTCACCAAGCTCGGCGGCAATGCCGAGCAGATCAACCCGCTGATCCCCTCAGAGCTGGTCATCGACCACTCGGTGCAGGTCGACGTGTTCGGCCGCCCGGACGCGCTGGACCTGAACGGCAAAATCGAGTTCCAGCGCAACCAGGAACGCTACAGCTTCCTGCGCTGGGGCCAGAAGGCATTCGAGAACTTCAAGGTGGTGCCGCCGAACACCGGCATCGTCCACCAGGTGAACCTGGAAAACCTCGCCCGTGTGGTGATGGAACGGCAGATCGACGGCAGCAACTGGGCCTTCCCGGACACCGTGTTCGGCACGGACTCGCACACCACCATGATCAACGGCATCGGCGTGCTGGGCTGGGGCGTCGGCGGCATCGAGGCCGAGGCCGCCATGCTGGGCCAACCCTCCTCGATGCTGATCCCGCAGGTGGTCGGCTTCAAGCTGACCGGCAAGCTGCCCGAAGGCACCACCGCCACCGACCTGGTGCTCACCGTCACCCAGATGCTGCGCAAGCTCGGCGTGGTCGGCAAGTTCGTCGAGTTCTACGGCGATGGCCTGCAACACCTGCCGCTGGCCGACCGCGCCACCATTGCCAACATGGCCCCGGAATACGGCGCCACCTGCGGCATTTTCCCGATCGATGCCGAGTCGCTGAACTACCTGCGCCTGTCCGGCCGCAGTGATGCGCAGATCGCCCTGGTCGAGGCCTATGCCAAGGCGCAGGGCCTGTGGCACGACGCCAACAGCGCGCATGCGCAGTACAGCGCCACGCTGGAACTGGACATGGGCGACGTCAAGCCGTCGATGGCCGGCCCCAAGCGTCCGCAGGACCGCGTGCTGCTGCAGGACGTGCACAGCAACTTTGCCGACGCCCTGACCACCCTCACCGCCAATCGCAAGCCCAAGGTGGGCTGCGCGGTGCAGGAGTTCGACGAGGAAGGCGGCGACCAGCCGCAGGCCAAGCGGCTGGCGGCCAAGCCCATTTCCAGGATCCGCATCAACGACGAGGATACCGAGCTGTCCGACGGCTCGGTGGTCATCGCCGCCATCACCTCCTGCACCAACACCTCAAACCCGGCGGTGATGCTGGGCGCCGGCCTGCTGGCCCGCAATGCGGCCCGCATCGGCCTGAAGGCCAAGCCGTGGGTGAAAACCTCGCTCGGCCCGGGTTCTCGCGTGGTGACCGACTATCTGGAAAAGGCCGGCGTGCTGACCGATCTGGAAAAGCTGGGCTTCTTCGTGGTCGGCTATGGCTGCACCACCTGTATCGGCAACTCCGGTCCGCTGCCGGAAGCCGTATCCGCCGGCATCGCCGAGAACGAACTGGTGGTGGCCTCGGTGCTGTCCGGCAACCGCAACTTCGAAGGCCGCGTGCACCCGGAAGTCAAGGCCAACTACCTGGCCTCGCCGCCACTGGTGGTGGCCTACGCCATTGCCGGTACCGTCAACATCGACCTTACCAAGGAGCCGATCGGCAAGGGCAGCGATGGCAAGGAGGTGTACCTGCGCGACATCTGGCCGAGCAACAAGGAGATCGGCGACATGATCGCCGCCACCGTTGGCCCGGAAATGTTCAAGCAGAACTACGCCGACGTGTTCAAGGGCGATACCCGCTGGGCGCAGATCGAGTCGCCCGAAGGCCAGGCCTACGAATGGAACAGCGACTCCACCTACATCAAGAACCCGCCGTACTTCGACGGCATGACCATGCAGGTGGGCAACATCAGCGACATCCATGGCGCGCGGGTGATGGGCCTGTTTGGTGACTCCATCACCACCGACCATATCTCCCCGGCCGGCAACATCAAGAAGGACTCGCCGGCAGGCCGCTTCCTGCAGTCGCGCGGCGTGCAGCCGGCGGACTTCAACAGCTACGGCAGCCGCCGCGGCAACGATGACGTGATGGTGCGCGGCACCTTCGCCAACATCCGCATCAAGAACCTGATGTTTGGCGGCGAAGAAGGCGGCAACACGCTGTACTACGCGCCCGGCAGCCAGACCGGCGAGAAACTGGCCATCTACGATGCGGCAATGAAGTACAAGGCCGACGGCGTACCGCTGGTGGTACTGGCCGGCAAGGAATACGGCACCGGCTCGTCGCGTGACTGGGCGGCCAAGGGCACCAACCTGCTGGGCGTCAAGGCCGTCATCGCCGAAAGCTTCGAGCGTATCCACCGTTCCAACCTGGTCGGCATGGGCGTACTGCCGCTGCAGTTCCATGATGGCGAGAACGCACAGACGCTGGGCCTGGATGGCTCGGAGGTGTTCGATGTGACCGGGCTGGACGATGGCAAGGCCAAGACCGCCACCGTTACCGCCACCAAGGCCGACGGCAGCAAGAAGAGCTTCACCGCCAAGGTGTTGCTGCTGACCCCGAAGGAAGTGGAGTACTTCCGCAATGGTGGTCTGCTGCAGTATGTGCTTCGCCAGCTTGCATCCAGGAAGGCCGCCTGAGCACAAAACGCCCCGCAAGGGGCGTTTTTTTCGATAGGACAGGTGCGAGCTGCGAAGCCCCGGATGCATGACCCGTCAGCAATCACCGTTCCGGGGTTTCACGGCTTGCGCCAGTGCTAGCGCGTCAGCGGGCACCTGGCGCGAAGCGCGCGATCAGGTCATAGGCATCGCCCAGGAACATCTGCCGCACCCAGGTGATCGGCAGTTCACCGCGCCAGGTCTGGCGATCAATCACCAGGCAGGCGGTGCCCAGCGGCACTTTCAACAGCGCCGCTTCTTCAGCATTGGCAGCCACCGCGCTGATCCGGTGCTGGCCGCGTGTCCATGACACGTTCTGCAACAACCAACTGCCGGGGGCATGCGTGGAGAAATCCACTTCCAGCGTTTCCGGCACCGCCTCGGGGTTGATCAGGCGGCGCTCCAACGCCAAAGGCTTGCCATCGGCCAGATGTAGACAGCGCATCGCCAGCAGCTTGCCCTCGCCCACCAGCTCCACCTCTTCGGTTACGCCGGCCTTGGGCTTGCGCAGCGCACGCTCCAGCAACTCGAACACGTAGGCATGCCCACGCTCGGTGACCGCCACCTCGATATCGGGGATTTCCAGCGCCACCTGCTCCAGGTGCGGCGGCTGCCGCGCAACGAACGAACCCGCCCGACGCCGGCGCTCGATCATGCCGCTCTCGGCCAGTGTGGTCAGCACCTTGTTCACGGTCATCCGCGAACAGTGGTACTGCTCCATCAGCTCGTGCTCGAACGGAATACGGAAACCGGGCTGCCATTCGCCACTGAGGATGCGGCTTTCGATATCACTGCGGATGCGGTGATTGAGGGTGGGAGCTTTCTTGCTCTTCACTCGGGGTTCCTGAAAGGGCTGCGGCGCGTCAGGCCAGTATCCGGCCCAGCGCGGCACGGTAGCGCGCGGTGATCGCCTCGCGGTTCACGTGGCGTCCATCGCGCACCAGTTGCCGGCCATTGCGCCAGACGCCACGAAGGGCGCCATTACGTGCGGCAAACAGCCAGCTGTCAAGCAAGGCATCGCCGGCACGGCCCAGCATTGCCGGGTGCTGTTCATCCAGTTCCAGCAGATCCAGCGGCGCGCCAACCGCCAACCCCGCCTGCTCGCCCAGCGCCTGCGCGGCCCCTTCAGCGGCCTGCTGGTAGAGCCAGCGGCCGCTGGACACGGCCCCTGGCGACAACACGTTGCGCCCGCGCAGCTGCAGCCGCTGGCCGTATTCGAGCAGCCGCACCTCCTCGGCCGCGTCGATCAGGACATTGGAATCGGAACCCACGCCAAAGCGTCCGCCGGCCTGCACGTAGTCGCGCATGGGGAACAAACCGTCGCCCAGGTTGGCCTCGGTGATCGGGCACAGGCCCACCACCGCACCACTGGCCGCCATCTGCTGTACTTCACGGGCATCCACATGGGTGGCATGCACCAGGCACCAGCGCGCATCGACCGGGGCGTGGTCATACAGCCACTGCACCGGGCGCTGGCCGCTCCAGGCAAGGCAGGCGTCGACCTCGCGGGTCTGCTCGGCGATATGGATATGGATCGGCCCCGCCGCCATGCCGACCAGGGCCTGCAACTGCTGGGGCGTGCACGCACGCAGGCTGTGCGGTGCCAGCCCCAGGACGGCGTCGGGAGTCGTTGCCAGGGCCTCGGCGCAACCTTCCAGCAGGCGCGCAAATCCATCCAGATCGTGCAGGAAGCGACGCTGCGCCGGCACCGGTGCAGCCCCGCCGAAGTCGCTATGGGCATAGAACACGGGCAGCAGGGTCAGGCCAAGCCCGGTTTCGGTGGCCGCTGCGGCAACGCGGCTGGCCATCTCGGCCGGATTGGCATAGCCGCTGCCGTCTTCGGCATGGTGCAGGTAGTGGAACTCGCCGACGCGGGTGAATCCGCTTTCCAGCATTTCCATATAGGCCTGCGCCGCAATGGCCTGGAAGGTATCCGGGTCCAACCGGTCCAGGAACCGGTACATCAGTTCGCGCCAGCTCCAGAAGCTGTCCCCCGAACGCCCGCCCACCTCGGTGAGCCCAGCCATCGCCCGCTGGAACGCATGGCTGTGCAGGTTGCCCAGGCCGGCGACCACACATCCCAGACGCTGCGCCTGGCCGTCCCAGGCCATGCCCGGAGTGATGGCGGTGATACGCCCCGCACAACTGTCGATGCGCACATCCTGTGCCCAGCCTTGCGGCAACAAGGCCTGGGTGGCGTGGAAACTGAGCTCTGGGGTGGATTGGCTCGTAGTCACTGGACACTCTCCGATTCTCATCGTTATTGTATATACAAATAAGCACGGAGAGGGGCAATGCGCTGCGACACGCTTTGGCACAACGCCAATCTGATGACCCTGGACGACCCCAGCGGCGGCCTGGGCATTGTCCGCGACGGCGTCATCGCCGCACATCAAGGCCGCATCGTGCATGTGGGCAGCGCCGCCGACGCGCCCACGCTTGCCGCTGACCAGCGCATCGACTGCGCTGGCCGCTGGATCAGCCCGGGGCTGATCGACTGCCACACGCATCTGGTCTATGCCGGCAACCGTGCGGGCGAGTTCGAACAGCGCCTGCGCGGCGTGAGTTACGCGGAGATCGCCCGCGCCGGCGGCGGCATTGTTTCCACCGTCAAGGCGACCCGCGCTGCTGACGAGGCCGCGCTGGCCAACGCCAGCCTGCCGCGGCTGGACGCGATGCTGGCCGAAGGCATCACCACCATCGAGATCAAATCCGGCTATGGCCTGAACCTGGCCGACGAGCGCAAGCAGCTGCGCGTAGCGCGCCGGCTCGGCGAGCTGCGCAAGGTCGAAGTCGTGCCCACCTTCCTGGGCGCACACGCTGTACCGCCGGGGCACGAGGCCCAGGCCTACATCAACGAAGTGTGCGCGGCGATGATCCCCGCGATCGCTGCCGAAGGGCTGGCCGAGGCAGTCGATATCTTCTGCGAGAACATCGCCTTCACTACCGCGCAGGCACAGCAGGTGTTCGAGGCCGCGCGCCAGCATGGGCTGGCGATCAAGATCCATGCCGAGCAGTTGTCCAACCAGCATGGCGCCGAGTTGGCAGCGCACTTCGGGGCGCTGTCGGCGGATCACATCGAATTCCTGGATGCGGCTGGCATCGCCGCGATGCACAAGGCCGGAACGGTCGCCGTGCTGTTGCCCGGCGCCTATTACTTCACCCGCGAGACCCAGCTGCCGCCTGTACCGCAATTGCGCGAGGCAGGCGTGCCAATCGCCCTGGCCACCGACTGCAACCCCGGCACCTCGCCGCTGACCAGCCCGCTGCTGACGATGAACATGGGCGCCACCCTGTTCCGCCTGACCGTCGCCGAGTGCATTGCCGGCTTCACCCGCGAGGCCGCACGCGCGCTTGGCCGCGCTGACCGGCTGGGCACCCTGAGCGCCGGCAAGGACTGCGACCTGGCCATCTGGGACATCGAAGCACCCGCCGACCTGGTCTACCGCATCGGCTTCAACCCCCTGCATGCCCGCGTCTGGCGCGGGCAACCCGCCTGAAACAACGCACCACTGGAGCACTCATGAACACCCCTTTGACCCTCGTCCCCGGCCACGTTCCATTGGCGCAATGGCGGCAGATCTACCGCGGCGCCGCCGTGCGCCTGCATGAATCCGCACAGGCAGCGGTTGTGCGCAGTGCGCAGGTAGTGGACGCCATCGTCGCCAAGGGCGAGCCGGTGTATGGCATCAACACCGGCTTCGGCAAGCTGGCCAGCGTGCGCATCGAGCGCGAGGATCTGCAGACCCTGCAGCGCAATATCGTGCTGTCCCACGCTGCGGGTGTGGGCGAGCCGATGCCGGCCAACGTGGTACGGCTGATGATGGCGCTGAAGCTGACCAGCCTGGCGCAGGGCGCATCGGGCATCCGCCCGGAAACCCTGGCGCTGCTGGAAGCCATGCTGCAGAAGGACCTGGTACCGGTGGTGCCCTGCCAGGGTTCGGTCGGCGCTTCCGGCGACCTTGCACCGCTCTCGCATCTGGCCAGCGTGATGATCGGCGTCGGCGAAGCCTTCGTTGCCGGCGTGCGCATGCCGGCCGAAGCAGCGCTGCAGCAGACCGGGCTGCAGGCGCTGGTGCTGGGTGCCAAGGAAGGCCTGGCCCTGCTCAACGGCACCCAGTATTCCACCGCCTATGCCTTGGCCGGCCTGTTCGAGATCGAGACCGTTTTCCAGGCAGCGCTGGTCACCGGCGCGCTGTCGGTGGAAGCCGCCAAGGGCTCGGACACGCCGTTCGACCCGCGCATCCACAGCATCCGCGGCCAGCGCGGGCAGATTGCCACGGCAGCGGTATTGCGCGAGCTGATGCAAGGCTCGGCCATCCGCGAATCGCACCGTGACAACGATGTGCGCGTGCAGGACCCCTACTGCCTGCGTTGCCAGCCGCAGGTGATGGGCGCTGCGCTGGATGTGATCCGCCAGGCTGCGACCACGCTGGAAATCGAAGCCAATGGTGTGTCCGACAACCCGCTGGTGTTCACCGACACCGGTGAAGCACTGAGCGGCGGCAACTTCCACGCCGAGCCGGTGGCTTTCGCCGCCGACATGCTGGCGATGGCGATCTGCGAGATCGGCTCGATCAGCGAGCGCCGTACCGCGATGCTGGTGGACCCGGCCTTGTCCGGCCTGCCGGCCTTCCTGACCCCGAAGCCGGGTTTGAACTCCGGCTTCATGATCCCGCAGGTCACGGCGGCTGCATTGGTTTCCGAAAACAAGCAGCGCGCCTATCCGGCCAGCGTCGACTCGATCCCGACCTCGGCCAACCAGGAAGATCATGTCTCGATGGCAGCGCACGGCGCACGTCGCCTGCTGGCGATGGCCGAGAACGCGGCCAACGTGATCGGCATTGAACTGCTTGCCGCCGGCCAGGGCTGTGACTTCCATGCGCCGCTGCGTTCGAGCCCCGCGCTGGAGCAGGTCCGCTCGACCCTGCGTGCGCAGGTGCCCACCCTGGTGGATGACCGCTACTTCCATCCGGACATGGTTGCCGCCACCGCATTGGTGCGCGCTGGCGCCTTGACGGCAGGCCTGGCGGTGCAGCTGCCGGGCGTTGATGTAGTGGATCGGGGCTGATCCAGACCTATGCGGAATTGGCTGCAAACTGCGAACCTGTCCCTTCTCCCGCCTGCGGGAGAAGGTGGCGCGCAGCGCCGGATGAGGGGCGCTTTTCGCCTCAACAGCCAAGCGCCCCCTCACCTGCCCTTCGGGCATCCTCTCCCGCACGCGGGAGAGGCGACAGCGGGCAATGCTGCACTCTGTGGCGCCGCGCAGCCCCGTCCGCAAGCCGCGACGCCATCCCTTCTCCCGCCTGCGGGAGAAGGTGGCGCGCAGCGCCGGATGAGGGGCGCTTTTCACTTCAACAGCCAAGAGCGCCCTCACCTGCTCTTCGGGCATCCTCTCCCGCACGCGGGAGAGGCGACAGCAGGCAATGCTGCGCTCTGTTGGACCACGCAGACCCAACCGCAAGCCACGACGCCGTCCCTTCTCCCGTCTGCGGGAGAAGGTGGCGCGCAGCGCCGGATGAGGGGCGCTTTTCACTTCAACAGCCAAGAGCGCCCTCACCTGCCCTTCGGGCATCCTCTCCCGCAGGCGGGAGAGGCGACAGCGGGCAATGCTGCACTCTGTGGAACCACGCAGACCAGTCCGCAAGCCGCGACCCCGTCCCTTCTCCCGCCTGCGGGAGAAGGTGGCGCGCAGCGCCGGATGAGGGGCGCTTCTCGCTTCAACAGCCAAGAGCGCCCTCACCTGCCCTACGGGCATCCTCTCCCGCACGCGGGAGAGGCGACAGCAGGCAATGCTGCACTGTGTGGGACCACGCCGACCCGCCCGCAAGCCGCGAACCTTTCCCTTCTCCCGCCTGCGGGAGAAGGTGGCGCACAGCGCCGGATGAGGGGCGCTTTTCGCTTCAACAGCCAAGAGCGCCCTCACCCGCCCTTCGGGCATCCTCTCCCGCAGGCGGGAGAGGCGACAGCGGGCAATGCTGCACTCTGTGGCGCCGCGCAGGCCCAACCACAAGCGACGATGCCGTCCCTTCTCCCGTCTGCGGGAGAAGGTGGCGCGCAGCGCCGGATGAGGGGCGCTTTTCACTTCAACGGCCAAGAGCGCCCTCACCTGCCCTTCGGGCATCCTCTCCCGCAGGCGGGAGAGGCGACAGCGGGCAATGCTGCACTCTGTGGCGCCGCGCAGGCCCAACCACAAGCGACGATGCCGTCCCTTCTCCCGCCTGCGGGAGAAGGTGGCGCACAGCGCCGGATGAGGGGAGCTTTTCACTTCAACAGCCAAGAGCGCCCTCACCCGCCCTTCGGGCATCCTCTCCCGCAGGCGGGAGAGGCGACAGCGGGCAATGCTGCACTCTGTGGCGCCGCGCAGCGCCGGATGAGGGGCGCTTTTCACTTCAACAGCCAAGAGCGCCCTCACCTGCCCTTCGGGCATCCTCTCCCGCGGGCGCGAGAGGCGAAGGCAGGCACTGCCCCAACCGGTCGGATCGCGCAGGCCCCACCGCAAGCCACGAACCATTCACCCCATCCAGCCCCAGGCCCCCGCCATGACCACATCCCCTGATTGGCTGCAGATCCACCGTGGCCAAGCGCCACTGATCGTCAGCTTCCCGCATACCGGCACCGAGCTGCCGGCGTCGCGCGTTGGCCACTTCGTATCACCGTGGCTGGCACGGCGTGACGCCGACTGGTGGGTGCATGAGCTCTACGCCTTCGCCAAGGCGATGGGCGCCACCACTGTGCGTACCGCCATCTCGCGCTCGTTGATCGACGTCAACCGCGACCCCTCCGGCGTTTCGCTCTACCCCGGGCAGAACACCACCGGCCTGTGCCCGCTCACCACCTTCGACAACCATCCGCTGTATCGCCCCGGGCAAGAGCCCGATGATGCAGAAATCCAGTACCGCCGCCAAACCTGGTTCGATCCCTATCACGCTGCACTGGCGGAGGAGATCGCGCGCCTGCGCGCTGCCCACGACACCGTCGTGGTCTATGACGCGCATTCCATCCGCTCGCTCATTCCGCACCTGTTCGATGGCGAACTGCCGCAGTTCAACATCGGCAGCGCCGGCCCCAGCGGTGCGCCCGACACCTCCTGCGACAACGCGCTCACCGACGTGGTCGAAAACCTGTGCGCGATCAGCGGCATGAGCCATGTGCGCAACGGCCGCTTCAAGGGTGGCTGGATCACCCGTCACTACAGCAACACCGCCAATGGCGTGCATACGCTGCAGATGGAACTGGGCTGCCGCGGTTACATGCACGAGCCGGCGCCCGAAGACGTCGACGAGCACAGCTGGCCCACGCCGTACGACCCCGACCACGCCACCCCCGTTCGCAACACCTTGCAGCAAGTGCTCGGCGCTTGCCTGGAATTTGCTACCCGGAGAAATGCATGACCCGCCACGACCCCACCCGCAACCCGCGCGCACCGCGCGGCAATACGCTCAACTGCAAATCCTGGCAGACCGAAGCGCCGTTCCGCATGCTGCAGAACAACCTGGACGCTGAAGTTGCCGAAGATCCCACTTCGCTGGTCGTCTACGGTGGCATCGGCCGCGCCGCGCGCGACTGGGAGAGCTACGACAAGATCCTGGAAACGCTCAAGCGCCTGGACGACAACCAGACCCTGCTGGTGCAGTCCGGCAAGCCGGTCGGCGTGTTCCCCACCCATCCCGACGCACCGCGCGTGCTGATCGCCAACTCCAACCTGGTGCCGCACTGGGCCAACTGGGAGCACTTCAACGAGCTCGATAAGAAGGGCTTGATGATGTACGGGCAGATGACCGCCGGCAGCTGGATCTACATCGGCAGCCAGGGCATCGTGCAAGGCACCTACGAAACCTTCGTCGAGATGGGCCGCCAGCACTACGGCGGCAGTCTGAAGGGCAAATGGATCCTCACCGCCGGCCTCGGCGGCATGGGCGGCGCCCAGCCGTTGGCCGCATCGCTGGCCGGTGCCAGCAGCCTGACCATCGAATGCCGCCAGAGCAGCATCGATTTCCGCCTGCGCACCCGCTATGTGGACGAACAGGCCAGCGACATCGACGACGCACTGGCACGCATCGCCAACTACACGGCGGCCGGCGAAGCCAAGTCGATCGCCCTGCTCGGCAATGCCGCCGAGATCCTGCCCGAACTGGTACGCCGTGGCGTACGGCCGGACTGCGTCACCGACCAGACCAGTGCCCACGACCCGGTGCACGGCTACCTGCCGATCGGCTGGACCGTCGAGCAATGGCTGGCCGAACAACAGGCCAATCCGGAGCAGGTGCGCGACGCGGCCAAGGCTGCAATGCGTGTGCACGTGGAAGCAATGCTGGCCTTCCATGCCGCCGGCATTCCGACCGTCGACTATGGCAACAACATCCGCCAGATGGCCTTCGACGAGGGTTTGAAGAACGCCTTCGATTTCCCCGGTTTCGTGCCGGCCTATGTGCGACCGCTGTTCTGCCGCGGCATCGGCCCGTTTCGTTGGGTGGCGCTGAGCGGCGATCCGGAGGACATCTACAAGACCGACGCCAAGGTAAAGGAAATCATCGCCGATGATCCGCACCTGCACCACTGGCTGGACATGGCGCGTGAGCGCATCAGCTTCCAGGGCCTGCCTGCACGCATCTGCTGGGTGGGTCTGGGCCTGCGCCACAAGCTGGGCCTGGCCTTCAACGAAATGGTGCGCAACGGGGAACTGAGCGCGCCGGTGGTGATTGGCCGTGACCATCTGGACAGCGGCAGCGTCGCCTCGCCCAACCGCGAGACCGAATCGATGCAGGACGGCTCCGATGCGGTCTCCGATTGGCCGCTGCTCAACGCCATGCTCAACGTCGCCGGTGGCGCCACCTGGGTGAGCCTGCACCATGGCGGCGGCGTGGGCATGGGCTACTCGCAGCACTCCGGCGTGGTCATCGTCTGTGACGGCAGCGAAGCCGCCGACCAGCGCATCGCGCGCGTGCTGTGGAATGACCCCGGCACCGGCGTGATGCGCCACGCCGATGCCGGCTATGACATCGCCCTGGACTGCGCGCGCGACAAGGGCCTGGACCTGCCCGGCATCCTGGGCTGATGCGCTACCCGCCCGTTGCAGCGAACTGCAGCGGGCGGGTCTTCTGCCGCCCTCAGCGCCGACCGCGCCCTACGGCGTACCTGCCTGCACCGGTCACCACCAGCAACAGCAGCCCACCGGCAATCGACACGTTCTTCAGGAACTGGGTGAGGTTGGCCGCGCGTTCAGCCCCCTGCATGCCCCAGAACGCATGGCCCAGGAGGGCGGTGCCCAACACGAACGCTACAAACAACAACGCCAACGGCCGCACTGCGATACCCAGCATCAGCGCAATGGCGACCACGAACTCCATCGCCACCGCGATGGCGGCTGCCACTTGCGGCAACGGTGCCTGCAGCGATGCCATGTAGCCAACCGTGCCCTGGAAGTCATGCAGCTTCCCCCACCCTGACAGCACGAACAGCAACATCAGTGCCAGCCGCGCAAGCAGTATCAAGCCATCGCGATTACGTTCTGCCCATCGATCCACCATGGATGTCTCCTCTCGACAGAGTTCTTGTTCCTTGCCTCCTGCGCCGGGCCGGGGCCTCCGCCCGCTTCCACGCCGCTCACGCGATGTGCTATTCAACGCCTTCCGCAAACTGACGGGTCAACCATGCGCTACCTGTTGGGAGTCCTCCTTTTCCTGACCGTCGGCACGAGCTTCGCGCAATCCGTCAGCATCCCGCTACCGGCGCAGCTGCATCATGGTGCAGGTGACGCGGGCATGCGCCAGTTCAGCAAGCAGGTGTTGCAGCTGTACCGCGAAGACGATACCGCGCAATACCTCGACAACGTATTCCGTTTGCAGCTTGCTGCGGGTCTTGATGCGGAAGCGGTCGCCAGCATCCGGCAGCTGCGTGCATTGCGGGCAGGTCCTGCCCAGCAACCGCCGTTGTACCTGCAATACGAGATCTATGCGCTGGCCCGGCAACGCGCAGCCGCAAGCGGCACGCCCTTTGCCCTCCACTGGCCCGTCGTGTTCGCCGAGCAGTTCGGCCGGCTCGACGATCGTACTGCGCTGCAGGCCGAGTACGCTTTTGGCAGCCATCTGCCCCGCCTGCGCGCGGAGCTGGACACGCAGCTGGCAAAGATTGCCGGCCAGAAAGCCCTGCCGCTCAGCGATGCGCTCAAGCTGATACGGGCATGGCAGGTACAGCGTGCCTATACCGATTTCCAACCACAGTTCGCCAGCGCGCTGGCTGCCGATGACCAGCATCGCTATCTCATCGACAGGCACCTGATGATCCCGGCCGAGGATGGCACCGGCCTGGCCAATATCCTGGTGCGCCCTCGGCAAGCGCCCGTGCTCCCCACCCTGCTGACTTTCACCATCTATGCCAACGACGACTGGGCATGGGCCGACGCCAAGACGATGGCCGCCCACGGCTATGCCTCGCTGGTCAGCTACAGCCGTGGCAAGGGCAGGAGCAGCGCAGCCATCGTGCCGTTCGAGCAGGATGGCCCAGACGCCGCCGCGGTGGTCGGCTGGGCGGCGGCGCAACCCTGGAGCGATGGCCGCGTGGGCATGTATGGCGGCAGCTACAGCGGCTATACCCAGTGGGCGGCACTGAAGCAGCGGCCTCCAGCACTCAAGGCAATCGCAACCTCGGCCACGACCGCCCCGGGGATCGATGTGCCCATGGAAGGTGGCGTCTTCCTCAACTTCATGTACGCATGGCCGCATTACACCAGCAGCAACCGCGGCCTGGATGAGGTCAGCTATGGCGACAGCGAACGCTGGAATCGGCTGAACAGCCGCTGGTTCCGCAGTGGACGCGCTTACCGCGAACTCCCCGCCATTGATGGCGCAGCCAATCCGGTGTTCCAACGCTGGTTGCAGCACCCCCAGTACGATGCGTACTGGCAAGCGATGATTCCACAGGAAGAGGAATTTGCCGCCATCGACATCCCCGTGCTCGTCACCACCGGCTATTTTGATGGTGCCCAGATAGGCGCGCTGCACTACTTCCGCCAGCATCTGAAGTACCGCCCCGACGCCGATCACAGCCTGCTTATCGGCCCCTACGAGCACTTCACCATGCAGACCGGCGTGCCGCCGCAGGTGCAGGGTTATACGCCCGAACCCAGTGCGCGACTGGACCTGCAGGCCTTGCGTCTGGACTGGTTCGATCATGTGTTCAAAGGCGCCGCCAAGCCCGCGCTGTTGGCCGACCGGGTCAACTGGCAGGTGATGGGCGCTGACCGTTGGCGGCATGCCCCCACACTGCAGGCTATGGGCAATGCCCGGCGACGGCTGTACCTGCAACCCGGTGCCGGCAACGAACATCGGCTGCTCGCTACCCCCGCGCAGGCCGCGACCACGCTGCAACAGGTCGACTACAGCACGCGTGATGATGCCGATTGGCAGCCATCGTCCAACGTACTCAACCCCGGCCTGGATCCGCATGCAGGCCTGGTCTTCCGCAGCGATGTGCTGAGCGAAGATCTGGAACTGGCAGGACCTTTCACTGCAGAACTGGATTTCAACCTCAACAAAGTGGATGCCGATATCAGCATCGCCATCTATGAACAGACGGCTGATGGCAACTACCTGGACCTGGCCTACGCGCTGCAACGCTTGAGCCATGTGCGCGACCCGCGGCAACGCCATCTGCTTGCGCCCGGCAGCGCACAGCATGCCAGTCTGCGCGACACCCGCCTGCTTGGCCGCCGGCTCGCTGCGGGCAGCCGCGTGGTGGTAACCCTCGGCGTGCTCAAACAGCCCAATCTGCAGCTCAACCTGGGCAGCGGCAAGGCTCCCTCTGACGAGACGATCGCCGATGCAGGCGCGCCGCTGCGGATCCAGTGGCACGGCAGCAGCTATGTGGAGCTGCCGGTCAGGGAATGAGGAACCTGCCGCAAGGGCAGGCATCAAGCAATCCGCCTGTATTCAGCGCAGCAACCGCTCCAGCCGCTGCACCACGCGATCGAACGCGGCGATGTCACGCGTCGCCCGGCTCATCGCAACACCGCCCTCCACCGCTGCGATCAACAGCGTCGCCAACGCGTGGGCATCATCGGCCGAGCGTCCTTCGGCAGCGAACGCATCGCCCAGCCGCTGCTCCCAGGCGGAAAAGGCAGCACCTGCCGCCTGCCGGGCGTCGTCGCCACCGCCGTCGATAGGCTCTTCCACGGCAGCGGCAAGCACCGGACAGCCAACGTGGAAATCCGTTTGCAGCAGGCGTTCACGCCACAGCGCCAGGAAGCGCGACACGCCATCCGCAGCCCCGGCTTTCAATACCTCCTCCAGCATCCGTTCGATGCGCTCGCCCGCCAAGGCCGTGGCCTGCCCCAGCACCTGCTGCTTACCGCCGGGGAAGTGGTGGTAGGTGGAACCAAATGGTGCCTCGGCACGCTTGGTCACCTCGCGGATGCTGGTGGCATTGAGGCCGTAGGTCGCCAGCATGTCAGCCGCCGTAGTGATCACGCGCTGCGGCGCGTCGGTCGGACGTCGGCTCATTGGCGGCTCCTTGCTATGACGATTGTCATAGCTTAGCGTACTGCCACTATGACAGTCGTTATAAAAGGCCTGGTCGTGCCATGAATCTCTGGTTCCGTCTGCTGCACCTGCTGATCTGCTCCCTGTTCCGGCCGCGCCTGACGGCCCTGGCGGATGTCTCCCGCCTGCAGTTCAGGGTGCTGCCCAACGACCTGGACCTGAACATGCACATGACCAATGGCCGCTACTGGACGATCTTCGACCTGGGCCGTCTGGACCTGGTCCTGCGCACCGGGCTTGCGCGGGTGGCGATGCGCAGCAAGTGGGCGCCGATTGCCGGTGCCGGCACCATCCAGTTCCGTCGCGAGCTCAAACCCTTCCAGCGTTTCACCCTGGAGACGCGCATGATCGGCTGGGTGGGCGGCCGCATCCTGATGGAACAACGGGTGCTGATCGGTCCGGAGCAGACCGTCGCTACCCGTGCCCTGCTGATCACCGGCATGTACGACCGCCGCAAACGGCGCTTCCTGACCGGCGAGCAGGTGTTGCAGGCCGTTGGCATCCACGATGCACGTTCGCCCGTTCTTGGGCCGGCCGCACAGGCCCTGTTGGCTGCTGATGCTGCGCTCAAGCTGGAAGACGGCGCCAGCTGAGCCCAACCCGGGCTGTGTGCACCCACTGCCTCGGCGGGCTCAACCGCGTCGTGCTGCCTCGATCGCCGCAATGTCGATCTTGGTCATCTCCATCATCTTCTCGAACGCACGCTTGGCCGCCGCCGGGTCGGGATCGGTGATGGCCGCGCTGAGCGCGCGCGGCGTTATCTGCCACGACAAACCCCACTTGTCACGGCACCAGCCGCAGGCGCTCTCCTCGCCACCGTTGCCGACGATGGCGTGCCACAAGCGGTCGGTCTCCTCCTGGTCATCGGTCGCCACCTGGAACGAAAACGCCTCGCTGTGCTTGAACACGGGGCCGCCATTGAGACCGAGACAGGGAATGCCCATCACCATGAACTCGACCGTCAGCACATCCCCCTGTTTGCCGGACGGATAGTCGCCCGGCGCACGATGGATCGCGTGCACGTGGCTGTCAGGGAAAGTCGCCGCATAGAAACTGGCCGCATCCAGCGCGGTACCGTCGAACCACAGGCAGATCGTGTTCTTGGCATGCATCGGTATTCTCCTAGTCTGGAGGAATAATCAGCAGCGATCTGGCGCGGTTACTTACAACCATTCGCTCCGCTCGCTGATGGCATCGAGCGTGGCCGATCATTGCACAGAGTTTCGCCAGGCCCAACCTGCTCAAGGCACGATGAGAATCGGCACCGGGGTATCAATCACCTCCCACAACGCATCCATCTGCACGTTGGTCAAGGCGATGCAGCCGTCGGTCCAATCCACCGCCTGCAGCTGTGCCGCAGGCAACGGCGAGCCATTGGGTTGCCCATGGATCATGATGTCGCCGCCCGGCGATACGCCGCGGCTGCGCGCGCTCTGGCGATCGGCCGTGCCTGGATAGGACACATGGATGGAGCGGTAGTACCGGCTGTTGGGGTTCTTCCAATCCAGCAGGTACCGCCCCTCAGGCGTGCGTTTGTCGCCTTCCTGCTGCTTGTGCCCCACGGGTGAACGCCCCAGCGCGACACGCTGATGCAGCAGCAGTTCACGGCCCGCGAACACAAACATCTCGCGCTCGGACTTGTCGACATAGACAAAGCTGGCCTTGGGCTGTGCCGCCATGGCCGGCAGTGCGACCGTCATCAGCCACAGCACAAGAACCACCCCCAACCCGCTTGCCCGCCGTCGCACCTCAGCCCCACCCCTACGTCCGCATTTGTAGGCAGCATAAGCCAGCCAACACCCGCTGCCTTCACCTGCAGAGAAGCACTCGGCCCATAAGCAGCAACGCCGCCCCAAAGGGCGGCGTCCGCAACACTCAATCGGCAGCCAGGGCACGCTGAGGCGGCTCAGCCGCCAATGCCGACACCAACGGCCGCTGCGGCGCAGGCTTGCTCGGGAACGCATGCCGCAGGATGCGCCATATCACCTGGCCAAACTGTTTCGGCATCGAGCCGGTGTTGTAGTGCTGCCCATAGCGACGGCAGATCTCCTTCACTTCCACTGCCATCGCTGCATAGCGATTGGCGGGAATGTCCGGATAGAAATGGTGTTCGATCTGATGGCTGAGATTACCGGTCATCACGTCCATCCACTTGCCACCGGTGAGGTTGGACGAGCCACGCAGTTGGCGCATATACCAGTGTCCGCGGGTCTCGTTGCGCACGCAGTCCTTGGGAAAGGTCTCGGCGTCGGCGGTGAAGTGGCCGCAGAAGATCACTACATACGTCCACACGTTGCGGATCACATTGGCTGCAAGGTTACCCAGCAGCACCGGCAGGAAGAACGGCCCGGCCAGCAGCGGGAAGAACACGTAGTCCTTGCCGATCTGCTGCAGCGCCTTGCGCCGTACAGGCTTGGCCTGGCGCCACAGCTGGCGCAGGGTGATCTTGCCACTGAGCACGCGGCCCACACGCAGATCCTGTATGGCGATACCCCATTCAAACAGCAGCGCGAAGACCACCGCGATGAACGGCTGGGCCAGGAAGTACGGGTGCCAGCGCTGCTCCGGGAAGATGCGCAGCAGACCGTAGCCGATGTCGTCGTCCAGCCCGCGCACGTTGGTGTAGGTGTGGTGGCGGAAGTTGTGGGTCTTGCGCCAGTTCTCCGAGGTGCCGGCAATATCCCATTCGTAGGTCTTGCCCTGCAGGTGCGGGTCGCCCATCCAGTCGTACTGGCCGTGGATGACGTTGTGCGCCAGTTCCATGTTCTCCAGGATCTTGGAGAAGCCGAGCAACAGCACGCCGGCGATCCACGCGGGCACCAGCAGGCTGTGCACGAAGGCCCCCAGGAACAGCAGCGCACGCCCGGCCACACCGGTCCAGCGCACCGCCGCGACGATGCGGCGGATGTAGCGTGCATCACTTGCCCCCAGCAAGGCCTGGTGCCGGGCGCGCACGCCATCGAGCTCATCGCCGAAGGCCTGCAGTTCCTGCGGCGACAGCACACGGTTATGCACGGAAGACATCGTTACAGCTCCAGGGTCAGATCGGTACTGGCGCTGTTGACGCACAGTTTGAGCGGGGTGGAAGGCTCGTTGGCATGCTCACCGGTGAGCGTGTGGCGGGTAATACCCGACACCTTGGTACAAACGCAGGTATTGCACAGGCCCATGCGGCAGCCACTGGCCGGCTGCAGCCCCTCGGCCTCCAGTGCCGCCAGCAACGACGTGCCACGGGCAATGCTCAGGCGACGGCCACTGCGCAGCAGCTCCACCTGCACGCTGCCCTGCTCCACTTCCGGCAAGACAGGCAGACTGAAGGCTTCCCCTTCAAAGCAGGCCACGTGTGGCGCCAGCCGTGCGCGCGCCGCCTCGACGAAACCGGCCGGGCCACAGGCCAGCACCCGCGCCGTCGCCAGCTGATCGAAAGAAGAGAAATCAAACCCATCCACACGCGCTGCAGGGGCCGCCTCGCGGGTCAGCGCCAGGTGCAAGCGGAAACCGGACTGGCGCGCCGCCATGGCCTGCAGCTCGTCTAGGAAACACAGTTCTTCACGCCGCCGCGCCCAATAGACCAGGTCGACGGGCGCTGCCAATGGTTGCGCATCCAGCTGCCTCAGCAGCGCACGCATCGGGGTGATACCGCTGCCCGCGGCCAGCAGCAGCAACCGCTGGGGTGCCGGGGCCAGGGTCATCTCACCAAATGCGGCACCGATGCTGAACACCTCACCGACAACGGCAGACCGGGCCAGGTGTTGGCTGACCTTGCCGCCCGGGATGGCCTTGACGGTGATTGCCAGATGGCCGTTGTCCAGCAGCGTGGGGCTGTAGCTGCGCGTGCACAGGCGGCCATCGACCTCCACCCCGAGATTCAGGTGCTGCCCGGCGCGCATGCCGCCGAAATGACGATTGGGCTGCAGCTGCAGCGTCACTGCATCGGCACTGGCCGGGCTACGGGCGACCAGCCGCACCAGCGGACGGCGCAGGGTCCATAGCGGATGCACCCGGGTAGACCAGAAATCGAAGAAGCCTTCCTTGAACCAGGGGATCAACGGCGGCGTCGCATTGCGGTAGACAGCACTCATGGCGCAACTATACGGCCGCACACACAGGCGTGTATACACTTGTATATTCGCTAGTCAGGCTATGATTCACGCACCTGACCGGCCTGAGCCCATGACTTCACGCGAACAGCCCCTGCCCGCACACGACGACCTGCACCCGGCGCGCAAGGCCAGCATCTCGCGCGACGACCTGCTGGCCGCCGCGTTGGCGCTGGTGGGACCGCACCGCAGCGTGTCCACCCTGAGCCTGCGCGAAGTCGCGCGCGAGGCTGGCATCGCGCCCAATTCCTTCTACCGCCAGTTCCGCGACATGGACGAACTGACGGTGGCGTTGATCGACCTGGCTGGGCGCTCACTGCGCACCATCATCGGCCAGGCCCGTCTGCGCGCCGCCGACAGCAACCGCGGCGTGATCCGCCTGTCGGTGGAAACCTTCATGGAACAGCTGCGTGCCGACGACCGTTTGATGCACGTGCTGCTGCGTGAGGGCACCGCCGGCTCGGATGCCTTCAAGCAGGCGGTGGACCGCGAACTGGGTTATTTCGAAGAAGAGTTGAAGGGTGATCTTGTGCGGCTGGCCGCACTGGATGGCGCGCGCCTGCACGAGCCCGCGCTGGCCGCCAAGGCCATCACCCGGCTGGTTTTCGCCATGGGCGGCACTGCCATGGATCTGCCGGCCGAGAAGGACCCGGAACTGATCGAGCAGATGGCGCAGATGATCCGCATGATCATCACCGGCTCGCGCGCCCTGGCGCGCCAGACCGCCAAGACCTGACCGCATCCGGCGCTTGCCCAGCGCCGCCAGAGGCCAGCTAACGCTGCAGACACTGCCGGTAGCGGCCATCCACGCGGTTGGCAAACCACTCCGTGGTGAGCTCGCGGGTGATCTTGGGGCTGTCCAGACGGATGCCGGGGATCAGGGCGCGGGGCAGTGCCTTACCTGCCCGGGCATCGGCCAGCGCGAATACCTGCGCATGCAGGGCGCTGTCGCTGAATTGCAGCTGGTCGGCCTGCTGCAGGGCGCGACGCAGTTGCGCATTGTCCATCCCCAGCTGCGGCCCCAGCTCGCGCAGGGCGCGCTCGGTCTGCCCCGGCTTGTCCAAGGGGGCACCCGGCGCCAGCACATCCCCGTCCAACGCCAGTGTGTTGCCAGTGGCTACCGCCACCGCATTCTGGAAGGCCGCGTTGCGGCTGGCGTACCAGCCGGCGTTGTAGTCGGCAAAACGGTGCACCTTCTGGGTATAGGGCGTCTGGTAGCCCAGCAGGTGCAGGATGCCGAAGTACAGACCGCCGCGACGGCTGAACACCTCGTCACGGATGCCGGTTTCCGGCGGATACGGGTAGCCGTCCGCATGCGCCTGCGCGAAAGCGATGCCCACCTGCATCGCCCCACCTGTCTGTACCGGATTTTTGCCGGCGAACAGACGCTGCCCCAGTGGCACCCGGCCGATGATCTCCTCATACAGACGACTGAGATCGCGCTCGGTGCGTACACCCGCCAGATGCTCGGCATAGCTGCGGCCGTCGCTGGCATTGATCTTCAAGCCTGCATCCACCAGCACTCGCGGCACATGCAACGCGGCCGCACGCCGGTCAATTTCACCGCGCGCCACCTGCGGCAGGTTGGGTACCTCCGGATTGGCACGGTAACCGGACTCCTGCTCGATGATCGCCAGTACCGCGCAGATGTTCTCGGGATTGGGCACCACGCGCTGGGCAGAAAACGCGGCCTGGATGTCGGCCGCCCAACCACTGCGGTCGACGGTGGCTGCCGGTATCCGTCGCTGGATATCCGCGCGCACGATATCGGCCGAAGGGCCTGGCGGGGGCGCCGGCACCGTGCTGCAACCCGCCAGCGTCAGCAAAACCACCGCTGCCACCCAACGACGGCACCTCCCTCCGACGTGCGTGTTTGCCAGCATTCCCAGGTTCCTCAGGTACTTTTCCATGGCAAACCCTACCGCAGCACTCGCCAACAGCGAAGCACCGCACGATTCACGCGCCCCATGGCACACTGCGACAACGACACCCTGGAGCTGCAACGGAATGCCCACGCCCCACCCTGTCCGCGGCCGCGTCTTCGCCTGCCTGGCAGCCTGCCTGCTGTTGGCCGGTTGCGGCGAAAAAACCGAACAGCAGCAACTGGCGGCGCTGCACGACAGCTTCACCTATAAGCGATATCGGCAACTCTCCGAGAAGGGGCTGCCTGCCGCCTACGCGGCCTGGGCGGCCGGCAGTCAATGGGCCGAGGCGGAGCCGCCCCCGCCTTTCACACCGGAAACCGAATGCCTCGTCCATGCGCTGCTTGGCTACAGCGCCCTGACCGCCAATCGCGGCACCCTGGCCATCGCCGAGGCCGACATCGTCGACGCCCTGCCCGCCTGCAGCGACCTCAAACAACCGAGTGCGGCGCTGCGTGCGGTCGCCTACCAACGCCTGGAGTGGCCACAACTGGCACACGAGCAAAGCCAACTGGCCACCTTTGGCACGGCAACCGGCAATGCCGCCGATGCTGAGCAGGCCTTGACCCAGGCACTGGTCATCCATGCCGTGCTTGGCTACGCCGCCCTGTCCGACAAGAACGCCGCACGCGCCCAGGTCCATATCGACGCCATTGCCCTGATCCTGCAACAGCCCTGGCTGGGCGAGCTGGGGAAGGCCGGCCTGGCGATCCAGCAAGGTGACGTCCGCCAAGGGCTGGTGGCGCTCAAGGGCCTGTCCAACAACCCGCAGGTGCCCACCGAAGTGCGCACCTACCTGCAGCAGATGATTGCAGAAATCGAGGCCGATACCGGCAATGTCGATTCCTCGCTATGGACCGCCCGTGTGTTCGCGATGATCATCTGGCGCGAAGCGCGCTTGCATGGCCCGCAGGGCGTGCGCAGCCTGATCGGATTTGTCGACCAGCAAAGCGGCCGGCTGGATCAGGTAGGCGAACAAGGCAAGGGCATGCTGCAGGGCTGGTGGAACACCGCGCGGGAAAAACTGCGCGGCAGCGGCAGCAACAGCCGCGACTGACTCACCCGGCCAGTGGCGTGGTCGCGGGCACTTCCGCGTCGGCGTCCTGCGCATGGTTGCCCAGCGCGATCTGTATGCGCGCCGATATCTCCGCCGCAGAGAACGGCTTGAACAGCACCGGATACCTGTCATTGACCAGGCCCTCGCGGATCACCACGTCCGCGCTGTAACCGGTTGCAAAGATGATGGGAGTGCGGCTACCTGCCTCCACCGTCGCTATCAGGTCATGCACATTGAGGCGGCCGGGCATGCGGATGTCCGAAATGATCAGATCCGGCTTCATCCCCCCCTGCAACAAGGTCACGGCGTGGTCCGAGCTGAACGAGGGAATGGTGTCATAGCCGAGCTGGTTGAGGATGCGGTTCATGGCCTCACGCACCGAATCATCGTCCTCGACCAGCAGTATGCGTCCGACACCGGGCACGATGGCGGCATTCGCTTCCTTCGCATTTTCGACCGGTACCAGCGAAACCGGCAGGTACATCGCCACCCGCGTGCCCACGCCCGGTGTCGACTCGATGCCGACGTGGCCGCCCGAGTTCTCCACGAACGTCTTGACCATGGTCAAGCCCAGGCCACTGCCCTTGCCGCTCCCCTTGGTACTGAAAAAAGGATCGAACACCCGCGCCTGCAACTCAGGCGCCATGCCGGCACCGGAGTCTTCCACTTCGAACATCACATACTCGGCAAGGTGGCCGTTCTGGTCCGGTCGTGAACGTGGCGCCACCCGCAGCACCATGCTGCCGCGTCCATCCATGGCATCACGCGCATTGATGGCAAGGTTGATCAGCGCGTTCTCCAGGTAGGATTTGTCGGCAAACAATGGCTGCAGGCCCGGCTCAATCTGCAGCCGGAAGCTCACCTCCGCACCCACTGCCTTGGCCAGCAGCTCCTGGATGTCATCGACCAGCGCCTGCGGCTCAAGCGCCACCGCGTTCTGCGGCAGCCGACCGCTGAACCCGGCCAGTTGCGTGGACAGGCGCCCGGCCTTCTTCAGGCAACCATCAAGGACCCGCAGGTAGGGCAGCAAGGCCTGCTGCTGCGGCTGGGCCTGCATCAGTTCGATGTTGATCCCCATCACGTGCAGCAGATTGTTCAGGTCGTGTGCCACGCCGCCGGCAAGGCGCGAGACCAGCTCCATCTTGTGCTGCTGCGCCTGCAGGCGCTGTGCCTCAAGCGCACGCTGCTCGTGCGCCATGCTGCGCTGACGCAGCTGCTCGATGCGGGCGTTGGCACCCATCTCGGCATCGTGGAACGCCTGGATATTGACGCTGGTACCCACCCAGTACAGTGTCGCGCCCAACCCATCACGCACCGGTGCCATCGAAAACTGGAACCAATGGTAGACGCCAGCATGGTCACGCAGGCGATACCGATGCGGCGCATCCATCCGCCCCAGGCTCATCGCCTTGGCCAAGGCCACGCCTGCGCCAGTCAGGTCGTCCGGATGGATCTTGGCGATGTAGCGGGTGTTGTCCGCATCGTGGAATTCCGGCTGACCATAGGTGAACAGGTTGGAAGTACGGTTGGTCCAGAACAGCTCCCCCTTCACCGTGCACAGCCAGACGTTGTGCGGAAAGTCGTCCAGGATGCGCCGATACCCTTCGTTGAGCAGCACCGCAGCCGGCGCATCCGACGACGCCTGCCCGGCCAAGCCCAGCAGCGGCCCCGCCAATGGCGTGACCATGCATTGCAACCACGCCGCCGGAGCACCCGCCTGCAGCAACGGAGAAAATTCGTAGCGGGCATTGGTGTGGAGGCAGTCATGCGCAACCATCGTGCCGCCCGCGCTGGCGACGGCCAACGCCTCGGACAGCGCGGCGACATCGGCAAACACATTGCCGCCGGCCACCACCTGCAGGCTCTTGAAGAAGCGCAGGAACGCATCGTTGGAGTACAGCAGGTTCCTGCTTGCGCTATCGATCACCGCGACGGCGACTGCCGAATCGCGGAATGCGATTGCGTACCTTGAAAGAACCGCATCTTCCATCGAACGACCCTGTCTTCGGCCCAAGCGCCCGTGGCACTCCGGCACCGTGCCATGCATGGATCATGACCGGCACCTGTGCCGCAGGAATACACGGCCGCCCTGCATGATGATGTGAATGGTGGGATACATCCGCCTGCCTGTGACGCATGCCCCATCTCCCATTCCTGTCAATTCTGCGCATGCCTGCAGCGCGGGGCATGTGTCGGGAGGCATGGTTCGGCAACTGTATCCAGAATGGACCGGATGCCACACGCCCCAGCTGCCTTTTGCGTTAGGCTGGCGGCCCCTGCCACGCCGGTCCATACGCTTGAGAACGGTCCACGCTACCCGCTACATCACCCCGCTACGCGAGGGTGGCTCGCTGCCAGCGGTCATCGAGGCTGATGACGACGGCATGTATGTCATCAAGTTCCGTGGCGCCGGCCAAGGACCCAAGGCGCTGATCGCCGAACTGGTGGTCGGCCGCCTGGCGCAGGCGTTGGGGCTGCCGATGCCCGACATTGCCCTGGTCGAACTGGACCGCGAGTTCGCCCGTACTGAACCGGATCCTGAAATCCAGGACCTGATCCGCGCCAGCGAAGGCACCAACCTGGGCAGCGATTACCTGCCCGGCGCGATCAACTATGACCCGGCGGCCATGCAGCCGGACGCGACGCTGGCTTCGCGCATCGTCTGGTTTGATGCCTTCACCAGCAACGTGGACCGCACCGCGCGCAACCCCAATCTGATGGTCTGGCACCGCCAGCTCTACCTGATCGATCACGGTGCGGCGCTGTATTTCCATCACGACTGGGAGAATGCCGGCGAAGCCTGCGGCAAGCCCTTCGTGCTGATCCGCGACCACGTGCTGCTGCCATTTGCCAGCACCATCGGCGAGGCCGACGCGGCCCTGGTGCCCCTGCTGACTGACGAGGTCATCGACGCCATCGTCGCCGAAATCCCCGAGAGCTGGCTGCAGGGCGAACCTGCTTTTGCCGATGCCGCCGCCTACCGCCAGGCCTACGCCGATTACCTCAAACGTCGCCTGCAGTTACGCGAGGCATTTGTACAGGAGGCCATCCGTGCCCACGCTGCACACCTATGATTACGCGGTGATCCGCGTGGTACCGCGGGTGGAGCGCGAGGAATTCATCAACGTCGGGGTGATCGTCTCCTGCCCCGGCGCACGCCACCTGGAAGCCGCCATCGAGATCGACAGCGCCCGGCTGCAGGCCTTTGCCCCGCAATTGGACCAGGCGGCCCTGCAGCCATGGCTGGATGCGATCGTGGCGATCTGCCGTGGCGAGGCCGGCGCCGGCCCCATCGCACAATTGCCGCCAAGGGCACGCTTCCACTTTCTTACCGCCAAGCGCAGCTCGGTGGTACAGACCTCGGTGACCCACGTCGGCCGCACTGCCCACCCGGAACGCATCGTCGAGCACCTGCTTGAACGCATGGTGCGCACGCCGCGCTGATTGCGGCGCAGCTGCATTCAAATGCAATGGCCCGCTGCAAAGCGGGCCATTGTTCATTCGGTTTCAAGCAGCTCCCTGGCCCTGTCACGCAAACTGAATTTCTGCACTTTGCCGGTTGCCGTGCGCGGCAAGGGGCCGAACACGAAACTGCGCGGCACCTTGAAACCGGCCAGGTTCTGCCGGCAATGCGCCAATGCCTCTTCACCTGCCATCGCCGCCGCCTCCTTCAACTCGATGAAGGCACATGGCGTCTCGCCCCACTTCGGATCCGGCTTGGCCACCACCGCAGCGGCCAGCACCGCCGGATGCCGGCACAGCACGTCCTCCACCTCCAGCGAGGAAATGTTCTCGCCACCGGAAATGATCACGTCCTTGGAGCGGTCGCGGATCTTCACGTTGCCGTCGGCATAGACCACGGCCAGGTCGCCTGTATGGAACCAGCCGCCGGAGAAGGCTTCGGCGGTGGCGCTGGGATTTTTCAGGTAACCCTTCATGGTGATGTTGCCGCGGAACATGATCTCGCCCACGGTCTCACCATCCCACGGCACCGGCTGCAAGGTCTGCGGATGCAGTACCTGCATGTCTTCCTGCAACAGGCAGGCCACGCCCTGGCGGCTGTTGAGCTCGGCACGCGCGTCGACGGGCAGGCCCGCCCAGTCCGGCTGCGGTTGGCAGATCGATGCTGGCCCATAAACTTCGGTCAGGCCATAGACGTGGGTGATCTCCACACCCATCCGTTCCATCGCTTCGAGCACCGCCGCAGGCGGCGCAGCGCCGGCCACCTGCCCCTTGATCCCGGCCAGGCCGTGCTTGCTCTCTTCCGGCGCTGCTGCCAGTGCCGCATGCACCACCGGCGCACCGCAATAGTGGGTGACGCCATGTGTGCGCATCAGGTCCAGTACCCGCCGCCTGTCGAAACGGCGCAGGCAGACCTGGGTGCCGGCCACGGCCGCCATCGTCCACGGGAAGCACCAGCCGTTGCAATGGAACATCGGCAGCGTCCACAGATATACCGGGTGCTGTGGCATGCCCCAATCGATGATGTTGGCAACTGCATTCAGATAGGCACCGCGGTGGTGGTAGACCACACCCTTGGGATCGCCGGTGGTGCCGGAGGTGTAGTTCAGCGCGATCGCACTCCACTCGTCAGCCGGCAGCTCGAACGCAAACGCCGGGTCGGCCGCGGCCAACAGCGCCTCGTACTCGATCTCGCCCAGCCACTCACCCTCCTCAACCTCGGCATCATCCACGTCGACCACCCGCGGCGGCTGCTTGCACAGCGCCAGGGCGCGCTGCATCACCGGCGCGAACTCGCGGTCGGTAAACACCACCTTGGCTTCGCCGTGATCCAGCATGAACGCCAGGGTCTCCGCATCCAGCCGGGTATTCAGGGTATTGAGCACGGCGCCAAGCATCGCCGGCCCGTAGTGCAGCTCGATCATGGCCGGCGTGTTGGGCAACAGCGCGGCCACGGTATCGCCGGCGGCTACACCCATCGTCTGCAATGCCGAGGCCAACCGGCGGCAGCGCTGATAGACCTGGGCCCAGTTCAGGCGCCGCTCGCCGTGGATCACCGCCAGCCGCTGCGGGTGCACGGTGGCGGCCTTGCGCAGGAAGCTGATCGGTGACAGCGCGGTGTAGTTGGCCTGGTTGCGGCCTAGGTCCTGGTACATCTGAAGCCTCTCCCTCTCCAAGGATGTTGCAGGTACAGGGTCGGCCAGAGGCCGGGGTGTTGTCGCTGCGACATTAGTCGCAGGGATTGGTCCTGGATTGCGCGCTTTCGCCCCATCCGAGGCGGCCCTCACCCCAACCCTTCTACGCTGGCGGGAGAGGGGCTGAAACCCGCTGCGCTCGCAGCACAACGAGGAGATGCCCGCAGCTTCCGTAACCCAAAAAAAAACGCCGGCTTGCGCCGGCGTTCTTCCTGCAACTCACAACGATCAGGCTTCCGGCGTCGCCGCCGGTGCTTCATCACCGCTCACTGCAACATCCTCGTCTGCCGCGTCGTCCTCAGCCTCCAGCGAGGCATCCAGGCGTTCGACCGCCTGCAGCTTCTCGCCCTTGGACAGACGGATCAGGGTCACGCCCTGGGTATTGCGGCCTACGCGCGAGATCTCCGAACCACGGGTACGCACCAGGGTGCCGCCGTCGGAAATCAACAACACTTCGTCGCCGGTGCCCAGCAGCACCGCACTGACCAGCTTGCCGTTGCGCTCGCTGGTCTGGATGCCGATCACACCCTGGGTGCCACGGCCCTTGCGCGGGTAATCCGCCAGCGGGGTGCGCTTGCCGTAGCCATTCTCGGTCGCGGTGAGGATGTACTGCACGCCAGCATCGTCAGCAGTCTCGACGATCTCGCCGCCGTCCACCGCCACGTCCTCGACGCCACTCTCATCCTCGTTCTCGTCCTCAACGCCACCAGCACTTTCGGCGACGATCAGGCTTACCACTTCCTCGCCCTTGGCCATCTTGATGCCGCGCACGCCGGTAGCGGTACGGCCCATCGAGCGGACCTTGTCCTCGCCAAAGCGCACGGTCTTGCCATTGGACGCAAACAGCAGGATGTCGCGTTCGCCGTCGGTCAGCCCAACGCCAACCAGTGCGTCACCCTCGTCCAGGTTGATCGCGATCTTGCCGCGCGCCAGACGGAACGCAAACTCGCTCAGCGGGGTCTTCTTGACCGTGCCGTTGCGGGTGGCGAAGAACACGAAATGGTTCTCATCGTACTCGCGCACCGGCAACACGGCCTGCACGCGCTCGCCGTTCTCCAGCGCGATCCAGTTGATGATCGGGCGGCCACGGGCATTGGAACCGGCTTCCGGCAACTGGTGCACGGGCAGCCAGAACACCTTGCCCGAGCTGGTGAAGGTCAACAGGGTGTCGTGCGTATTGACCAGCCACAGCTGCTCGATCGAATCCTCGTCCTTGGTCGCAGCGGCACTGCGGCCACGGCCACCGCGACGCTGTGCGCGGTAGGCACTCACCGGCTGGCGCTTGACATAACCGGCACGCGACAGGGTCACCACCACGTCTTCCGGCGCGATCAGGTCCAGGATATCCAGGTCTTCTTCGCTGTGACGGATTTCGGTGCGACGGGCGTCGCCGAACTCGGCACGGATGCTTTCCAGCTCTTCGCGGATCACCTGCAGCAGCACATCCGGGTTTTCCAGGATGCGGATCAGGCCGGCGATGACCTCCAGCAACTGACGGTATTCCTCGGTCAGCTTGTCCTGCTCCAGCCCGGTCAGGCGGTGCAGGCGCATTTCCAGGATCTGCGTCGCCTGGACGTCGCTGAGCTGGTAGTTGCCGTTGACCAGGCCAATGCCCTTGGGCAGGTCTTCCGGACGCGAGGCCTCGGCGCCAGCGGCACCCAGCAGCGCGCCAACCAGACCCGGCGTCCACACCTTGGAGAGCATGCGCTCCTTGGCTTCGGCCGGGTTGGCCGAGGTCTTGATCAACTCGATCATTTCATCGATGTTGGCCAAGGCAACGGTCAGGCCTTCCAACACGTGCGCACGCGCACGCGCCTTGCGCAGTTCAAAGATGGTGCGGCGGGTGACAACCTCGCGGCGGTGGCGGATGAACGCCTCCAGCATCTCCTTGAGGTTCATCAACTTCGGGCGGCCATCGACCAGCGCCACCATGTTGATGCCGAACACCGACTCCATCTGGGTCTGCTGGTACAGGTTGTTGAGCACAACCTCGGCCGATTCGCCGCGCTTGACCTCGATGTAGATGCGCATGCCGTCCTTGTCGGACTCATCGCGCAGCTCACTGATGCCTTCGAGCTTTTTTTCCTTGACCAGCTCGGCGATCTTCTCGATCAACCGCGCCTTGTTCACCTGGTACGGAATCTCGGTGACGATGATCGACTCGCGGCCATTGTCGGCCACTTCGATATCGGCCTTGGCACGGATGCGCACGCGGCCACGGCCGGTGCGGTAACCGGCGATGATGCCGGCCGTGCCATTGATGATGCCGGCGGTGGGGAAATCCGGGCCCGGGATGTATTCCATCAGCCCGTCCACGTCGATCGACGGCTCGTCGATCAGCGCGATGCAGGCATTGATGCACTCGGTGAGGTTGTGCGGCGGGATATTGGTGGCCATACCCACCGCGATACCGGCCGAACCATTGACCAGCAGGTTCGGGAACCGCGTCGGCATGACCGTCGGCTCCAGTTCCTTTTCGTCGTAGTTGGGCTGGAAATCGACGGTTTCCTTGTCGATGTCGGCCATCAGCTCGTGCGTCAGGCGCGACATGCGCGCCTCGGTGTAACGCATGGCTGCCGCCGAGTCACCGTCGACCGAACCGAAGTTACCCTGGCCGTCCACCATCATGTAACGCAGCGAGAACGGCTGCGCCATGCGCACCAGCGTGTCGTAGACCGACGCGTCGCCGTGCGGGTGGTACTTACCGATCACGTCACCGACGATACGCGCCGACTTGTAGTACGGCTTGTTGCTGTGCGCGCCGAGTTCGTTCATGGCGAACAGGACACGGCGATGGACCGGTTTCAGGCCATCGCGTGCATCGGGGAGTGCGCGGCCCACGATCACGCTCATCGCGTAATCGAGGTAGCTCTTGCGCATCTCGTCTTCCAGTTTTACCTGGATGATTTCCTTGGCGGTTTCTGCCATTCCGGTTCCGTTGTCAGGTAGCGATCCTGCCCGGTGGCAGCCCCTTGATGGGCCGTGCGCCGGGATCTGGGATCAACCTACGGAGTCTATCACAAAAGGCGGTTTTTCTCCGCCAGTTGAGGCCCTTTTACCGGAACAAATCAGGAACTTAGGGACAGCCTGCAGGTGCTGCCGCAGGGTACTGGGGCAATCCCGTGCAGACCGGACTGGCGGACCCGGCTACGGCATCGGATTGGCGCCGGATTTGCGCGTGGGACGGCTGGGGAGTCGGGAGATGGCTGAGCTTGGGGGCGCCAGGCTGGGCCCTTGCCGAGCATGGCTCGGCACTACACCTGGTGGATTGAGGTTCGTTGGGGAAGCCCCTGCCGAGCATGGCTCGGCACTACAGCTGGTGGGTTGAGGTTCGTTGGGGAAGCCCCTGCCGAGCATGGCTCGGCACTACACCTGGTGGGTTGAGGTGTGTTGGGGACGCTCCTGCCGAGCATGGCTCGGCACTACCTCAGGCGAAAGCTGCTGCCATGTTGGCCCGGTCCGGCTTCAGGATCACCCCGCGCTCGGTGACGATGGCATCGATCAGCTCGCCCGGGGTCACGTCGAACACCGGATTCCAGGCCGCGATGCCCTCGGCCACGGTGCGCACGCCACCCACGCCAAACAGCTCGCCCGGGTCGCGCTGCTCGATCTCGATCTCGTCACCGTGGGCCGTGCCCATATCCACCGTCGAGGACGGTGCCACCACCATGAACTTCAAGCCGTGATGGCGGGCGGCAATGGCCAGCTGGTAGGTGCCGATCTTGTTGGCGGTATCGCCATTGGCACAGATGCGGTCGGCACCAACGATCACCCACTGCACCGCACCGGTCTTCATCAGGTGGGCAGCGGCCGAGTCGGCGATCAAGGTTGCATCGATGCCGTCCTGCTGCAGCTCCCACACGGTCAAGCGCGCGCCCTGCAGCCACGGCCGGGTCTCGCCGGCGAACACCCGCTCGATGCGCTGCTGTGCTTTGCCGGCGCGGATCACGCCCAGCGCCGTACCGAAGCCGGCAGTGGCCAGCGAACCGGTATTGCAATGGGTCAACACGCCGCTCCCCGGCGCGATCAGGGCCGCGCCCAGGGCACCCATATGGCGGTTCGCCGCCAGGTCCTCATCGGCAATCGCCTGGGCTTCCAATGCCAGCACCTGCTTCCAGTCGGCACCAGCGCCCTGCAGTGCACGACGCATGCGTGCCAATGCCCAGGCCAGGTTGACGGCGGTCGGCCGCGAGGCGTTCAGGCGTTGCAACGCCGGTTCCAATGCCTGCAGTGCGGCAGCACCGTCAGCGGCCTGCAGCTGGCGTGCCGCCAATACCGCGCCCCAGGCGGCGGCAATGCCGATGGCCGGAGCGCCGCGCACCGTCAGCGCATGGATGGCCTCGGCGACGGCATCACTGTCCTGGCACAGCACATGTTCCACCACGAAAGGCAGCTTGCGCTGATCCAGCAGTTCAAGCGCTTCGCCGGTCCAGCGGATCGGGCGGATATGGTCGTAACGGGCGTAATCGATGGCGTGGGTGTCGTTCATGCCTCCATTGTAATCGGCACCATCGTCATGGCGCGCATCACCCGCTCAATCCGCGGAAAACTCGGCCCGGCAGCCCTTGTCCACCCATACCCCGAAACGGTCCCAGCCCCAGCTGTCGCCCTCCTGGCAAGGGGCGTTCGACAACTGCTTCAGCAAGGTGACCCGGTGAGTCACGCTGACACCGCACTCCCGCCGCAGCTCACCTTTGGACTCACAGGTGATCCGGCGTGGCACATCGACAAAGCCGGAGCCGTCCTCGGCACCGACTTCAAACTGGCCCTGGCAACCGCGGCTGACCCAGATCTCGTTGCGGCCGTAACCCCAGCTGCGGCCCTCACGGCACGGCAGCACCGATTGCTGGCGCAGCAGGCGCACAGGCGCGCCGCGCAACACCACCGGGCAAACCTCCACCCGCCCCTTGGACTCGCAACGGACCACGCGCCGGGTGAGCCGCGTTGACTGCGTGCGCGGCGCAAACTCGGCGCGGCAGCCGTCACTGACCCAGACCTTGGCCTGCTCGAAGCCCCAACTACTTTCGCGGATGCAGTCGCGCACCGACAGCTGGCGCACCATCTGCACGCCCTGATCGGTGTTGATCGGGCAATAGACCCGCAACTCGTCTTCAGACTCGCAGCGGACCACGCCTGTGGCCGATGCCGACGCATCGTCCTTCACCGCCGCGAACAGCGGTGGCGACACCAGCAGCAGCACGCCGCAGAACCACTTCATCCGCTCGATCCCTCCCGCCCTGATGGATATCGCTTGCAAGCAGCCTGCCCCAGACCATGTGAGTACCGCATCATCATGGGCGCAGGGCCGTGGCCCGTCCATGACAGGAATCAATTCAGGCGTTGGCGAAATCGTAGGCCAGCACGTCGGCGATGCGTGTCGTTTCTGCCAGCGCCATCAGCAGGCGATCCACGCCCACCGCCACGCCTGCACAGGCAGGCAGAGCGGGCAATGCGGCAAGAAAGCGTTCGTCCAGCGGTGGCAACGCCGCGTCGCGGCTGGCACGGATGGCCAGATCGCGCGCAAACCGCTGGCGCTGCTCGTCGGCATCGTTCAGCTCATGGTAGCCGTTGGCCAGCTCCACCGGCCCGAGGTAGAGCTCGAAGCGCTCGGCCAAGGGCGGCTCGCCAGGGCGAATCCGCGCAAGCGCCGCCTGGCTGGCTGGCCAATCGTGGATCACGGTGATGGCATCGTTGCCGAAAAGTGCCTGGATGCGATGGCTCATCAGCAGATCCAGCCAGTCATCGCGGGTAAGCCCGTCCGGCTGGATGCCCACGTCGCCCAACCCGGCCCGCAACTGCGCCTCGCTGGCGACAAAGGGGTCCAGCCCCACGCCATCGATGAACAACTGCCGATAACTGACGATGCGCACCGATGCCGGCGACCGGCCCACCATCAGCAAGGCCTCCTGTACCAGCGCAATGGTTTCCTGGATCAACTGATGATGATCCCAACCCACCCGGTACCACTCGAGCATGGTGAACTCGGGGTTGTGGCGACCGCCGGCTTCGCCATTACGGAACACCCTTCCAAGTTCATAGCAGTCACCAACGCCCGCCGCCAGCAGGCGCTTGAGCGGGTACTCCGGCGAGGTGCGCAACCAGCGCACGGGCGAACCGGCGTCGACATGACCACTGAAGCGGGTGTGGAAACCCTCGATGTTGGGCTCGGTATTACCCGCTGCCGACATGATCGGGGTTTCGACCTCCAGCACGTCGCGACGGGCGAAAAAGTCGCGGATCATCGCGTTCAGGCGCGCCCGACGCCGCAATGCCTCGATCACGAATGCAGGCTCCCGGCGGTGCCTGTCAGCGGCAGAGTCAGGATGTCGCGCTCGTCATCGCGATAGCCGGCGGCCAGGTACAAGGCCTTGGCCTTGGCATTGTGATGATTCACTTCCAGCCGGATCACCGCTGCACCCTGCCCGGCCGCCCAGTCACGGGCCAACGCCAGCGCCTGGTGGCCCCAGCCGCGGCCGCGTGCAACCGGAGCCAGATACAGTTCGTCCAGCAACACAAAGCGTCCGCCCTGTTCGACGCTGAAACACCAGCCCAGGGTCACGTAGCCCGCCAGTTCAAGGTCCTCGGACGACAGCAGCAGCACCGCACCAAAATGCGGGTTTTCCAATACCGCCCGCAACCCTGGCTCCACCAGCTCGGGCAGGTAGGGAATGCGGTCCTCCGCGTAGAAATCGCGCACCATCGCGATCAGCTGCGGAAAGTCATCCGGCCCGGCAACCCGGACCTGCAAGCCATTGTTCATGTTCATTGCCCATTTTCTGCAAGGTAAGCCAACAACTGCGCCTCGTCCCACACCGGGACGCCGAGTTCGTTGGCCTTGTCCAGCTTGGAGCCGGCCTCACTGCCGGCAACCACGAAGCTGGTCTTCTTTGACACGCTGCCGGCCACCTTCGCGCCCAGCGCTTCCAGCTTGCCCTTGGCCACGTCACGACTCATCTGCAACAAGGTGCCGGTCAGCACGGCGGTCTGCCCTTCCAGCGGGCCCGCCGCACCTACCTGCGCCTCCGGTGTGATGCGCAACAAGGTATCCAACGCCTGCCCGGCGGCAGTGAGCAAGCCAGCATTGGCATCCTCCTCCAGCCAGCGCACCAGCGCATTGGCAGATTCCGCGGGCAGCCCGGCAGTGACGAAGTTGTGCGCGCTCTCGTCGCGGATCGCCTCCACCGACGGGAACGCCTCGGCCAGCTGGCGGGCACGCACGGCGGTGACCTTGGGAATTTCCAGGTCGGCCAACAGCGTGGCCAGTGACAATTCCGCGCGCAGCTTGGGATGGGGTGCATGCGTGTCGCTGATCTGCACGCCGCGCGCCAACAGCGCGTCGATGGCCTGTTGGTTGCCCGGCTGCGCCATGAAGTGACCAATCGAACGCGCCACTTCACCGCCGATATCCGGCACCCGCTTGAACAGCGGCCAGGGCAGAGTGCGAATCAGTTCCAGATCACCAAACCACACTGACAAGGCCTTGGCGGTGCTCTCGCCGACATGCTCGATGCCCAGTGCAAACAGCAGGCGCTCCAGTGTGGTGTTACGGCTGGCCGCAATCGCGGCGATCAGGTTGTCGGCCCACTTGGTGGCGATCTTCCTGGTGTTCCACTCAAAACTGGCCGGCACCGACAAGGCCTGTGCGCGCCAGGCCGCATCGCCCGCATCCAGCTTGAGAATGCGATTGAGCGTATCGCCGCTGCCGGCCGGCTGCAGATGCAGGCGCAGCTGCGACGCCAGGCTTTCCGGTGAATCCGCATCCAGCGCCAGCTTCAACACCAGCAGCTGATCACGGCTGAGCGCATACAGGTCGGCGACGCCGCGCACGATGCCCGCATCCACCAGGGTCTCGATGTACTTGTCGCCCAGGCCGTCGATATCCATGGCCTTGCGCGAGGCGAAATGCGCGATGGCTTCCTTGCGCTGCGCCGGGCAGCTCAACTCGCCCGAGCAGCGCCAGGCGGCCTCGCCTTCCTCGCGCACGATCTCCGCGCCGCATACCGGGCACTCGCGCGGCATCTGCCACGGCGCGGTGCCCTCCGGGCGCCGTTCGGCGATGACGCTGACAACTTCAGGGATGACGTCGCCGGCACGGCGCACGATCACCGTATCGCCCACCCGCACATCCAGGCGCGCGATCTGATCGGCGTTGTGCAGGGTCGCATTGGTGACAACGACGCCAGCCACATGCACCGGCTTGAGCCGTGCCACCGGCGTCGCCGCACCGGTACGGCCGATCTGGATCTCGATCGCCTCCACCGTGGTGGTCTGCTCCTGCGCCGGGAACTTGTGCGCGATGGCCCAGCGCGGCGCGCGCGCGACGAAGCCCATTTCCTGCTGGCCCTCGCGGTCGTCCAGCTTGTAGACCACGCCGTCGATGTCATAGGCCAGGCCGTCACGGCGCTCGCCGATATCGCGGTAATAGGCCAGCAGGCCTTCGGCACCCTGCACCACCTTGCACAGGTCGCTGACCGGAAAGCCCCAGCGTGCAAGCTGCGCCAGCGTTGCCGAGTGCGTATCGGGCAGTTCACCCCCAGCCACCTCGCCCAGCCCATAGGCGTAGAAGCTCAATGGCCGCTGTGCGCTGACCCTGGGATCGAGCTGGCGCAACGAACCGGCGGCGCCATTGCGCGGATTGGCCAGTACCTTGCCGCCATGCAGGCGTGCCTGCTCGTTGTAGCGCTCGAAATCGGCACGCGGCATATAGACCTCACCGCGCACTTCCAGCACGGCCGGCCAACCTTCACCAAGCAGCTGCTGCGGGATCACCTTGATCTGGCGCAGGTTGGCGCTGACGTCTTCGCCGGTGGCACCATCGCCACGGGTTGCGCCCTGCACGAACACGCCGTGCTCGTAGCGCAGGTTGATGGCCAGGCCGTCGAGCTTGGGCTCGGCGGAGAAAAACAGTTCGCGGCGATGCAGGCGCTCGTCGATGCGGCGCACGAAATCGTGCACCTCGGCATCGCTGAAGGCATTGCCCAGCGACAGCATCGGCACCGCGTGCACGACTTCGGGAAAGCGCGAAGATGGTTTTCCGCCAACCTGATGGCTGGGCGAATCGGCACTGTCCAGTTCCGGGTTCGCGGCTTCCAGCGCTTCGAGCTCCCGCATCAAGCGGTCGTACTCGGCGTCCGGAATGATCTGTTCGTCCTGCTCGTGATAGGCGCGCGCGGCGGCGGCCAGCTGGCGGCGGAGTTCGCTGATGCGCTGGGGGGCGGCGGTAGTCTGATTCATGCGGCGATTTTACCTGCGCGGAGTGTTGGCGCGGTAAAAGCAGCTGCTGCGAGTGCAACCATGTTTGCTGCGAACAGCACCCCTCCCCGGCCCTCCCCTACGCTGCGCGCAAGGGAGGGGGAAAAGCTACGCCCCCTCCCTTTGCCGCAGGCAAGGGGAGGCTTGGGGAGGAGTAGCTCTTAAAGCTTCACCAACGCGGCGACTTGGTCAGCGGCGGTGCCTGGTGCTGGCGGTCATAGGCGCGCAGGTCATCGCGGATGTGGGCGATGCGCTGGCGCCCCAGGGCATTGCGGCTGTCATCCAGCACCACACCATCAAGCAGCTCACCCATGCGTTGCACGGTCGGCAGCATTTTCTCCCAGGCGTCGAGCGCGGTCATCGGCGCCGGCAAGGTCAGGAAGAACGCGATGGCCGGGGTCTCCAGTTCACGGATGGTGGCCATGTCGAAGCTGCCCGGCTTCATGATGCTGGCCATCGAGAAGATCGGGCCGCGCTCGGGATGACCTTCCACCAAGCGGTGGAATACGTTCATGTAGCCAAAAACCAGGCCGGTCTTCTCCGCCGCCACCACGATGTCCTCGCCGCGCAGCACCTGACCGGCTCGCGCCGCCACATACAGCGACACGATCTTGTCGAAGTCCTGGCTGGGCCGCTTGCCCAGGTCGCTGGCGTTGGCCGCCTCCACGTCCGGCAAGCCCAGTTCAGGCTGACTGACCTGCTCCCCATCTCCTGCGGGCGCGTCGCTGTCGCCATCACCCTCAGGATCGCCTCCCAGCACCGGCTCGCGGCGCTGACGCTCGGCGTCGGCCGGCTCCTTGCGCTTGCCTTGGGCAAGCCGCTTGGGGCGACCGAACAGGAAAATGGCTGCTATCAGCAGCACCCCGGCAACCAGAATGCCGATACGCAACAGTGCCATGTCGGACATGCGTTGAAGTCTCCGGATTAATCGTTCAGATGATTACAGAATGGCACGTCAGGCCGCGCCCGCCAATCGCGCGGCTTCTTCCAGGTCCACGCTGACCAGGCGACTGACGCCCGGCTCGCGCATGGTCACGCCCGACAGCTGATAGGCCGCCTCCATGGTCGCCTTGTTGTGGCTGACGAACAGGAACTGCACCTTCTCGCTCATTTCCTTGACCATGTTGGCCAGACGGCCAACGTTGGCCTCGTCCAGCGGCGCGTCCACCTCGTCCAGCAGGCAGAACGGCGCCGGATTGAGCTGGAAGATGGCAAACACCAGCGCCACTGCGGTCATCGCCTTCTCGCCGCCGGACAGCAGCGAGATGCTGGACACGCGCTTGCCCGGCGGCCGCGCCATGATGGTGACGCCGGTGTCGAGCAGGTCTTCGCCGGTCAGTTCCAGATAGGCATGGCCGCCACCGAACAGACGCGGGTACAGCGCCTGCACACCGGCATTGACCCGGTCGAAGGTGTCCTTGAAACGACCGCGGGTTTCCCGGTCGATCTTGCGGATGGCGTCCTCCAGCGTCTCCAGCGCGGTGTTGAGGTCGACGTTCTGTGCCTCAAGGTACTCCGAGCGCTGCGCTGCCTCACCGTATTCGCTGATGGCCGCCAGGTTGACCGGCTCAAGCCGACGCATGCGGCCGTCGATCTGGTGCACGGCCGATTCCCAATCGGACAGGCGCGCCTCCTCGGGCAGGGTATTGATCACGTCCTGCAACACGAACCCGGCCTTCTCCACCGCCGCCGACAGCTGCTCGGCACTGAGCACCAGTGCCTGCTGGTCGAGCTTGCGCTGGGAGATGCGCTCGCGCTGCGCCAGCGCCTGTTCGTCGCGCTGGTGGCGGGTCTGCTCCAGGCCGCGCAGCTCGGCGTCAATGCCTTCCAGCAAGGACCTGGCCTCGCCCAGTACGCGCTCCGCCCGTACCCGCTCGGCCAAGGCATTCTGGTGCTCGCTCTCCAGCGACTGCACCGGGGTATCACCGTCATCCAGCTGCGAGTGCAACTCGCCCAGGCGTGAATCCAACTGCCCGCGCTGGCTGGACATGCGCTCCAGCGCCTGGCTCAGCGCACTGATCTGGGTACGCTGCGATTCCAGGGTCAGCGCCAGCGCATGCATGCTGTCGCGCACGTTGCGGGCCGCATCGCGGGCCGCGTCGCGGGCCTCGCCCAGCTGCCGACGCTCGCCTTCCAGCGCCTGCCGGCCCGATTCCAGGTCGCCCATGCTGTTGACCGCCTCATCCAGGCGGATGCGGGCTTCGCTGGCCTGTTCGCGACTGGCATCCAGCGTTTCCAGCAACTGGGCCAGTTCGCTCTCGATGCGCTCGATGCGGGCACGGGTGGTGTCCAGGCGGCCCTGCTGGCTCTGCAGCTGACCGGCCAGCTCAGAGCCGGCACGGTGCGCCTGATGGAGCGCACGCTGTGCCTCCTCGCGCTGCTGCTCGGCTGCCAGCAATTGCTCGCGACCGCTACCCAGCTGCGTATCCAGGGTGATTTCGCGCTCCTGCAGGGTTTCGATCTGCTCGCGCAGGGTCACGATCTCGCGCTCGCGCAGCAAGGCCCCCTGCTGCGCGGCACCCGAGCGCGACAACTGCAGCCAGCCCTTGCCCAGCCGCTCGCCGTCGCGGGTGATGACCGCTTCGTCCTCGCCCAGGCTGGCCTGCAGCGCCCGTGCCGCGGGCAGATCATCGGCACCGTGCAGGTGCGCCAGCATGCGCCGGATCGCCAGCGGGCCTTCCACCTTGGATGCCAACGAGGTGGCCGCGAACGAGGCCTTGCCCGGCGCTGCCGATACCAACGCCAACCGCCCTTCGCCGAGCTCGGCCAAGGCATCGACCAAGGTCTCCGGCGCGTCCACCAGCACGGCTTCGATCAGCTGGCCCAACGCGCTTTCGACCGCGTTTTCCCAACCCGCCTCGACGCTGATGCGTTCACCCACGCGCGCCGCCGATTCCAGACCCTGCGCCTGCAGCCACGCCAACGCAGCGCCCTGCTCCTGGCCCAGCGCAGCCTGCTGCAGGGCTTCGAGCGAAGACAGCCGGCCGCGCGCGGCCTGGGCCTGCTTGCGCACTTCGGCCAGCTCGGCCTGCGCTTCGCGCTGCTGGGTCTCCAGCGTGCTGACGGACGCCTTGCGTACCTCTACCTGCTCCGTCAGGCCCTCGACGGTGAGCTTCTGGGTTTCGTGCTGTTGCTGCAGTTGCTCGAAGGCCTCGCTCAGGGCGGCCAGATCCAGGCCGGCACGCTCACCCTGCAGGGTCTCGCGCCGGCGGTCGGCCTCCAACACTTGTTTGTCCAGGTAGTCGACGCGGGTGCGTTCGACCTCGCCCGAACGGGTCGCCTCGGAGGTATTGCGGTTGTGCGCTTCCCAGCGCTGCTGCCAATCGGTCAGCCGGCCTTCGGCTTCGCGCAGCGCCTCCTGGCGGATCTCGTTCTCTTCCTGCAACTGCTCCAGCTGCGGCTCGGCGTTCTCCACCGATTCGCGCAGCACGATCAGCTTGGCCTCGTCGCCGCTGATGTGCTGGCCGAGCTCGGCCAGTGCCTGGCGGGTTTCGTCGCGCGCTTTGTGCAGGCGCTGCGCCATCTCGCGCTGGTGCTGGATCTGCTGCTCCAGGCGGGCAAGGCTGCTGCCTACCTGGTAGACCTCGGCCTGTGCCTTGTTCAAATTCTCGGCCGCTTCCTCGCGCCGCACGCGGCCCGTCTCGATGCGACTCTCGGCCTCGCGCTGCTCGGCAATCAGCTGCTGCAGCTTGGTCTCCTCGCGCGACAACGCCTCGCGCAGACCTGCCAGGCGCCCATCCAGCCCGCGGAACTCAAGTGCCTTCCACTCCGCATCCTTCACCCGGCGCTCTTCCTGCAACGCCTGGTACTGCTCGGCCTGGCGCGCCTGCCGCTTGAGATGTTCCAGCTGCTTGCCGATCTCCTCGCGCAGGTCGTTGAGCCGGTCCAGGTTCTCGCGCGTATGGCGGATGCGGGTTTCGGTTTCCTTGCGGCGCTCCTTGTACTTGGAAATGCCAGCCGCCTCTTCCAGATACACGCGCAGGTCTTCCGGCCGCGCCTCGATGATCTGGCTGATCATGCCCTGCTCGATGATCGAGTAGCTGCGCGGGCCAAGGCCGGTGCCCAGGAACAGGTCGGTGATATCGCGGCGACGGCACTTGGTGCCGTTCAGGTAGTAATTGCTGCTGCCGTCACGGCTGACGGTGCGCTTGACCGAGATCTCGTTGAACGAGGCGTACTCGCCGGAGATCGTGTGGTCGGTGTTGTCGAAGATCAGCTCCACCGTCGCCTGCGACACCGGCTTGCGGCCGGCAGACCCGGAAAAGATCACATCGGTCAGCGAATCGCCACGCAGGCGGCTGGCCGAGCTCTCGCCCATCACCCAGCGCACCGCGTCGATGATGTTGGACTTGCCGCAGCCATTGGGGCCGACGACACCGGTCATGTTGGTCGGCAGGTGCAACGTCGTGGGGTCGACGAAGGACTTGAAACCGGAGAGCTTGATCGTGGATAGACGCATGGAATCGGGCTGTTGGCGGACATCGGCAGCCACTGCCGACACCCGGAGGGAAGTTCCGGAAGTTCCATCTCCATGCTCAAGTCATTGATATCCCCGGGGATTCAATAGACCAAACACAGTACTGGCACCCGAGTATAGCGACACCCAAGGCAGCCGCCAGTCGCCCCAGCGCTCCACCAAAACAAACGGGCGCCTTTCGGCGCCCGTTGCGTGCAGCTTTTACCGCAGGATCAGGCGTCGGCTTCGACGATGACCTTGACGGTGGTTTCCACGTCGGCGTGCAGCTTGACGATGACGTCGAACTCGCCCACGTTGCGGAAAGCGCCTTCGCCCAGGATCACTTCGCTCTTGCTCAGCTCCAGGCCGGCAGCGGTGAAGGCTTCGGCGATATCGCGCGGGCCAACCGAGCCGTACAGCTTGCCTTCGGTCGAAGCGTGCGCACCGATGGTGACGCTGGCGCCTTCGAACTTGGCAGCACGGGCCTGGGCTTCGTCGTGCGAGGCCTGGGCCTTGGCTTCGTACTCAGCGCGCTTGGCTTCGAACTCGGCGATGTTGCTTTCGGTGGCCGGCACGGCCTTGCCCTGCGGCACCAGGTAGTTACGGCCATAGCCCGGCTTGACGTCGACCAGGTCGCCCAGGCCGCCGAGGTTGGTCACTTTCTGTACGAGAATCAGCTTCATGGAATTTCTCCGTTATTCGTTAGCGATGCCCAAGGCACCGCAACGCTTGCTGTCCGAATAGGACGGGTTTGAGGCGAGAAGCGAGTAAAGAGGAATGAAAAACGAGAGAGGACAAAGCGTCCTACTGCCACTTCTCACTTCTCATCGCGGCGCATGCGCCGCGACTCGGCTCTGCACTCAGACGTCGTGGTTGTCCGTGTACGGGATCAGGGCCAGGAAACGGGCGCGCTTGACGGCCGTTGCCAGCTGGCGCTGGTACTTGGACTTGGTGCCGGTGACGCGGCTCGGAACGATCTTGCCGTTCTCGGTCAGGTACTGGCGCAGGGTGTTGAGATCCTTGTAATCGATCTCTTTCACGCCTTCAGCGGTGAACTTGCAGAACTTGCGGCGGCGGAAGAACTTGGACATGAAAGTGCTCCTTATTCAGCAGAAGCGGCGTCGTCGCCGGCTTCGTCATTGTTGGAAGATGCACCTTCTTCGTCGTCACGACGACGGCGCTCGCCACGCTCGGGCTTGTCGCCCTTCTCGTCCTTGCTCTTCATGATCAGCGACTGCTCGGTGTCAGCCTCGTCACGCTTGATGACCAGGTTGCGCAGCACGGCGTCGTTGAAACGGAAGCTTTCGGTCAGTTCGTTCAGAACCGACTGGTCAGCTTCGATGTTCAGCAGCACGTAGTGAGCCTTCACCAGGTTCTGGATCGGGTAAGCCAGCTGGCGGCGGCCCCAGTCTTCCAGACGGTGAATGGTGCCGTTGCCGGCTTCGACCAGCGCCTTGTAGCGCTCGATCATGGCGGGGACCTGTTCGCTCTGGTCCGGATGGACCAGGAACACGACTTCGTAATGACGACTCATGTTTTCATACCTTTCGGATGTGGCCCTGATGGGCCGGACAGCCCCCCGCCGTGGTTTGCGGTGGGGCAAGGGTTCCTGCGCCGGGAGCGCAGGAAGCCGGGCATTATCCACTGCGCAAGACCCTGAGGCAAGTCGCCCGGCTGGCGCAACACAGCATCCGGCATCGAAAAGCCGCTGAGGCAGGCTGATTGCTGCGACGCAACAGTACACTATGTAACCGCTTACACGCCCCGCCCTCCGGACCCGACGTGACTACCCAGCCCTCCTTGGCCGCCTTGCTGACGCCCCGCCAGCGCACACTTATCCTGATCGCACTGTCACTGGGTGGTTTCGCCATCGGTACCAGCGAGTTCGCGAGCATGGGGCTGATGCTGGAGATCAGCCGCGGCCTGGCCATCAGCGAGGCCCAGGTCGGCCACCTGATCAGCGCCTATGCCATCGGCGTGGTGGTAGGCGCGCCGCTGCTGGCCTTTGCTGGCGCCAGCCTGCGCCGCCGTACCCTGCTGCTGTGGCTGATGGGGTTCTATGCCATCGGCAACCTGGCCAGCGCACTGGCGCCCAACTACCCCAGCATGCTGCTGGCGCGGTTCGTGGCCGGACTGCCGCACGGCGCTTACTTCGGCGTGGCAATGCTGGTTGCCGCCTCGATCAGCCCGCCCGAACAACGCGGCGCCGCCGTCTCCAAGGTGCTGATGGGCCTGTCCATCGCCATCCTGCTGGGCAACCCGCTGACCACCTGGCTGGGCCAGCAGTTCAACTGGCGCAGCGCCTTCGTCCTGGTCAGCCTGCTGGCTATCGCCACGGTGACCATGGTCGCGCGGCAGCTGCCAGCAGACCCGGGCGAAACCCGCACCTCGCCGATGCGTGAACTGCGCGCCTTCAACACCCCCCAGGTGTGGCTGGCATTGGCGATCGGCGCGATTGGATTTGCCGGCATGTTCTGCGTCTTCACCTATCTGGCCCCGACCCTGGTCAACGTCACCGGCATCAACGAACGCTGGATGCCGGTGGCGGTCGGCCTGTTCGGGGTGGGCGCCATCATCGGCAATATTGCCGGCGGCAAGCTGGTGGACCGGCTGCAGTTCCGCGCCGCCGGCGTGCTGCTGGCCTGGTCGATCCTGGTATTGCTGCTATTTCCGCTGGCCGCGCATTCGGCCTGGGCGATGGTGCCGGCGATCATCGCCGTGGGCACGATGGGCGCGCTGGCCGTGGCCCTGCAGACCCGCCTGATGGACGCCGCCGGCGAAGCCCAGACCCTGGCTGCCGCCTCCAACCATGCCGCCTTCAATACCGCCAACGCGCTGGGGCCCTGGCTGGGCGGCATGGCAATCGGCGCCGGCTACGGCCACGCCTCCACCGGTTATGTGGGCGCAGCGACTGCGGCGGCAGGCCTGGTGCTATGGGGTATTGCGGTGCTGCTGCAGCGCCGCCAGGGCGCCCACGGGCAATCGGCCACCAACTGACGTAGTGCCGAGCCATGCTCGGCAGAGGCTACCCGGGCTCACGGCAGCAAAAGCACCCCTCCCCAGCCATCCCCTTCGCTACGCGAAAGGGAGGGAGCGTAGTGCCGAGCCATGCTCGGCATAAGGCTACCCGGGCTCACGACAGCAAAAGCACCCCTCCCCAACCCTCCCCTTCGCTGCGCGAAAGGGAGGGAGCGCAATGCCGATCACCGCGCGAAAGGGAGGGCGCGGCGCGCTCAGCGATGCATATCGTCGGTGGTGAAGCTCTCACCACAGCCGCATTCGGCCGCGGCATTGGGGTTCTTGAAGGTGAAGGTCTCGCTCAGGCCCTGCTTGCCGAAGTCGATCTCGGTACCATCCACCAGCGGCAGACTCTGGGCATCCACATAGATGCGCACGCCATCCTGCTCGAACACGGTATCGCCCTCGCGTTCATCCTTGGCCAGGTCGGTGACATGGCCCCAGCCCGAGCAACCCGTCCGGGTCACGCCAAAACGCAGGCCCAGCGCACCCGGGGTGCTGCTGACGAAGCGCTGTACGCGGGAATGGGCAATCGGGGTCAGATGAACAGCCATGATGGGGCGACTCCAGCAGAATTACGGTCCAATTATAGATGCGGGCGACACGGCGGGACCGCAAGCCCCGATAAATGCCTCGCCTGACCGCGACGCACCCGCTAAAATCACGCATTCACAGATCGAGTCGATCAACAGAGGATTCAAGTCATGACGGTGGTCAGCGTTGCACACGCCCTTGCCGGGAAGTTCCCGGAAGGCGGAGAAGTCACAGTCCGCGGGTGGGTCCGCACGGTGCGCGGCTCGGCTGGACTGGCCTTCGTCAACGTCAGCGATGGCTCGGGCTTTGCCCCGATCCAGGTCGTGGCCACCGAAGCGCTGTCCAATTTCGAAGACATCAAGAAGCTGACCCCGAGCTGCTCGGTGATTGCCACCGGCACCCTGGTCAAGTCCCAGGGCAAGGGCCAGAGCTTCGAGATCCAGGCGCAGAGCCTGGAAATCGTCGGCTGGGTCGAGGACCCGCTGACCTACCCGATCCAACCCAAGCCGATGTCGCCGGAATTCCTGCGCGAAGTGGCGCACCTGCGCCCGCGCACCAACCTGTTCGGCGCCGTGACCCGTATCCGTGACTGCCTGTCCAAGGCCGTGCACCGCTACTTCCACGAGAACGGTTTCTACTGGATCAGCACCCCCATCGTCACCACCTCCGATGCCGAAGGCGCCGGCCAGATGTTCCGTGTCTCCACGCTGGACCTGGCCAACCTGCCGCGCACCGGCAATGGCGAGATCGATTTCAGCCGCGACTTCTTCGGCAAGGAAACCTTCCTGACGGTGTCCGGCCAGCTCAACGTCGAGGCCTACTGCCTGGCACTGAGCAAGGTCTACACCTTCGGCCCGACCTTCCGCGCCGAGAACAGCCACACCACCCGCCACCTGGCCGAGTTCTGGATGGTGGAGCCGGAAATCGCCTTCGCCGACCTGGCCGAAGACGCCCGCGTGGCGGAAGAGTTCCTGAAGTACCTGTTCCGCGCTGTGCTCGATGAGCGCGCCGACGACATGGCCTTCATCGCCGAGCGCGTGCAGAAGGATGCCATCACCCGCCTGGAAGCCTTCGTCAATGCGCCGTTCGAGCGCATCGAGTATTCCGACGCGATCACCCTGCTGCAGAAGTCCGGCAAGAAGTTCGACTACCCGGTGGAATGGGGCCTGGACCTGCAGACCGAACACGAGCGCTGGCTGACCGAGGAACATGTCGGTCGCCCGGTGGTGGTGACCAACTACCCCGAGCACATCAAGGCCTTCTACATGCGCCTCAACGACGACGGCAAGACCGTCGCGGCGATGGACGTGCTGGCCCCGGGTATCGGCGAGATCATCGGCGGCAGCCAGCGCGAAGAGCGCCTGGACGTACTGGACGCACGCATGGCGCAGTTCGGCCTGGATCCGGAACACTACCAGTGGTACCGCGATTTCCGCCGCTACGGTTCGGTGCCGCACGCCGGTTTCGGCCTGGGCTTCGAGCGCCTGGTGGTCTACGTCTGCGGCCTGTCCAACATCCGCGACGCCATTCCGTACCCGCGCGCACCGGGCTCGGCGGAGTTCTGATCCACGCGGTTTGATCCAACTACAGGGAGGCAGTGCAGTTGACCTTGTTCTTCGCTCTTTGCTTCGTCGGGGTGGCCATTGCCGGCCTCAGTGCCTTCCTGATTTTCTGGCCGTTGACGCTGGTCCACATCCGTGACCGGCACCCGGCGCTGGCCGCCGAGTTCGGCGACGGCGCCTTCCTCAAGCCGGAAAGCCTGCGCTGGCTGTTGCGGCGCGGCTTCACCGGCATCGCCGACCGCTCCCTGAGCGGGCTGGCCACGCCCGCCCGCATCGCCTTGCTGGTGACCTTCGGCGGGCTGGGCATGGCGCTGCTGTTGTGGCTTTTTTCGCAGGTAATGAAATGAACGATATCGACACCCCGCAGGACCAGTGGTGGCTGGCACAGCTCGGCAACACCTTGATCTGGGCCCGTCTGCGGGTGCGCCCGGCCGGTACCGCCGAGGTACTGGACAGCGACGGCAATACGCTCAGCTATGACAGCGAGGACACCGCCCGCGCGCAGCTGTTCGACGCCGAGTTCGTCGCCTTCGACGGCCTGGACGAGGAAGACGCCCTGCAGCGCGGCTTCACCCTGCACGAGATCCAACCGCCGCAGGGCGACGACGACAGCCTGCAGGGGCGCATGGTGCAGTCGTTGGGCAGCAGGGCCTGACCCGCACTGATGTTCTCCCAGGGCGCATTCGCCGAGACCGACCTGCACTGGCTGGACCGCCTGCTGGAACGTGATCCGTTTGTGACCCTGTTGACCACCGGCGCCGATGGCCTGCCGGAACTGACCCGGCTGCCGGTGCTGTACCGGCGCCAGGGCGAACAGGTCGAACTGCTGGGCCACTGGGCGCGGGCCAACCCGCAATCACGCCAGGGCGGCCGCGCCAAGGTGCTGGTCAACGGCCCGCACGGCTATGTCTCGGCCAGTTGGTACCCGGACAAGGAAAGCGCCGCGCGCGTACCCACCTGGAACTACGCCGCTGCCGAGCTGGTGGGTCAGTTGCAGTGCTTCGACGACTCTCCCAGCCTGAGCCAGCTGCTGGCCGACAGCAGCGCCTTGTTCGAGTCCCGCGCCGGCCAGGACTGGCGGTTTGATCCCACCCTGGATGCTCACCGCCCGTCACTGCGCGCCATCATAGGCTTCCGCCTGCAGGTGCAGCAGATCCAGATCAAGCTGAAACTGAGCCAGAACCATCCGCAGGCCAACCAGTTGGCAGTGACCTCGGCCTTGCAGGCCCTGGCCACGCCGCAGGCCTGCGAGCTGGCGCAGTGGATGCAGCTCTACCGCAGTGAGCGCGGGGCACCGGGCAATGCCTGACCCGCGCTGCGTTTCCCGCGACGCCGCCACGGATTGCGTTGGCGGCGCCCTCCCCCTCCAGATCGCAAGGGAAGCTTCACCATGAAAGACATCCATAAACTGCTGCAGAACAACCGCGATTGGGCGGACCGAATCGAACGCGAAGATCCGGAGTTCTTCCACCAGCTGTCCAAGCAGCAGAACCCGGAATACCTGTGGATCGGCTGCTCCGATTCGCGCGTGCCGGCCAACCAGATCATCGGCATGGCCCCGGGCGAGATCTTCGTACACCGCAATGTCGCCAACGTGGTGGTGCATACCGATCTGAACTGCCTGAGCGTCATCCAGTACGCGGTGGACCAGCTCAAGATCAAGCACATCCTGATCGTCGGCCACTACGGCTGCGGCGGCGTGCATGCGGCGCTGAACCACGTGCGCGTGGGCCTGGCCGACAACTGGCTGCGGCATGTCGGCGACGTCGCCCAGAAGCACGATGAAATCCTTTCGCAGATCGACGATCCGGAGCTGCGCCACGCGCGCCTGTGCGAACTGAACGTGATCGAGCAGGTGGTCAACGCCTGCCGCTCGACCATCGTGCAGGACGCCTGGGCCCGCGGCCAGAAGCTGATGGTGCACGGCTGGGTCTACAGCCTGCGCGACGGCCGGGTCAGCGAGATGGGCATCGACGTCGGCTCGCCGGAAGAACTGCAGCCGGCCTATGAAAAGGCCTTGTCGTTCATTCCGCGCAAGGGCAAGCGGCACTAACAGCCAAGCCGCCGAAGCTGGGCTTCCTCCCCTCTCCCGCTTGCGGGAGAGGGGCTGGGGGTGAGGGCCTACCGCCCCAGCCAAGTCAGAAAGCAACCCTCATCCGCCCTCCGGGCATCCCCGCCTTCGCGGGGACAGGCTCTTCTCCCGAAGGGAGAAGGAAGCAGCCACCCTCACCAAACAGGCCCCGCATGCTCCCCCTACCCCTGAACCTGCTCGGCTGGATCGAAGAACACCGCCACCTGCTCAAGCCGCCGGTTGGCAACAAGATGATCGAAAACGGCGACTTCATCGTCATGGTGGTGGGCGGCCCCAACAGCCGCAGCGACTACCATTTCGACGAAGGCCCGGAGTGGTTCTACCAGCTCGAAGGCGAGATGGTGCTGCGGGTGCAGGAAGACGGCGCGGTGCGCGACATCCCGATCCGCGCCGGCGAGATCTTCCTGCTGCCGCCGCGCGTGCCCCATTCCCCGCAACGCATGCCCGGCTCCATCGGCCTGGTGGTCGAGCGCAAGCGCCTGGACCATGAACTGGATGGCTTCATGTGGTTCTGCCAGCAGTGCAACCACAAGCTCTACGAAGAGTTCTTCCACCTGAAGAACATCGAAACCGATCTGCCCAAGGTATTCGACCGTTTCCATGCCTCGTTGCAGCACCGCACCTGTACCCGCTGCGGCGCTGTGCATCCGCTGCCCAAACCGGCCACACCCGAGGTCTGAACCTGCTGGCGCGGTTACACTGCGGCTACATCCTCGACGTGTCCGCACCGATGAACGAAACGCTGTCACCTGCCCATGCCACCGCGCTTGATGCGGCCGATCCGCTGCGCCACCTGCGCAGCCAGTTCCTGATCCCGCAGCACCAGGGGGCCGACCAGGCCTACTTCGTTGGCAACTCGCTGGGCCTGCAGCCGCGCGGCGCGCAGGCAATGGTGCAGGAAGTGATGGACCAATGGGCACGCATCGCGGTGGAAGGCCACTTCACCGGCCCCACCCAATGGCTCAGCTATCACCGTCTGGTCCGCGATTCGCTCGCCGGGGTGGTTGGCGCACTGCCGCATGAAGTGGTGGCAATGAACACGCTGAGCGTGAACCTGCACCTGATGATGGTCAGCTTCTACCGCCCCAGCAGCGAGCGCCCGGCCATCCTGATGGAAGCTGGCGCCTTCCCCACTGACCGCCATGCGGTGGAGGCACAGATCCGCTTCCACGGTTTCAACCCGGCCACCGACCTGATCGAGGTGCAGCCGGACGAAGCCAACGGCACCATTTCAATGCAGGCCATCGAGCAGGCCATCAACCAGCACGGCAAGCGCGTCGCGCTGGTGCTGTGGCCGGGCGTGCAATACCGCACCGGCCAGGTGTTCGACCTGGAGGCGATCACCCGCCTGGCCCGTGCCCAGGGCGCCAACATCGGCTTCGACCTGGCCCATTCGGTCGGCAACGTGCCGCTGGCGCTGCACGATGTGGCCCCGGACTTCGCGGTGTGGTGCCATTACAAATACCTCAACGCCGGTCCCGGTGCGGTTGCCGGCGCCTTCGTGCACGAACGCCACGCCAGGGACACCTCACTGCCGCGCTTCGCCGGCTGGTGGGGCCACGAACAGGCGACCCGCTTCCAGATGGCGCCGGAGTTCGTGCCGGAACGTGGCGCCGAAGGCTGGCAGCTGAGCAATCCACCTGTGCTCGGCCTTGCGCCGCTGCGTGCATCACTGGCGCTGTACGACGAAGCCGGCATGGATGCATTGCGCACCAAGTCACTGAAGATCACCGGCTACCTGGAAGCCATGGTGCGTGCGCGCCTGGACCATGTGCTGCAGATCATCACGCCTGCCGAACCCGAGCGCCGCGGCTGCCAGCTGTCGCTGCGTGTGGCCGGTGGCCGTGCACAGGGGCGCTCGCTGTTCGAGTACCTGCAATCGGTCGGCGTGCTCGGCGACTGGCGCGAGCCCGATGTCATCCGCATCTCGCCCACGCCTTTGTACAACCGCTACAGCGATATCTACCGCTTCGTCGATGAAGTGGAAACCTGGGCTGGCGTCTGACCAACGGAATACTGTGAATTGAACACCCCCACCCCACGCAGCCTCACCCTGATCGGCGCCGGCCTGGCCGGCTCCCTGCTCGCCATCCTGCTGTCGCGGCAGGGCTGGAAGATCACCATCTACGAACGCCGTGGCGATCCGCGTATCGCCGACTACGAGTCCGGCCGCTCGATCAACCTGGCGCTGGCCGAACGCGGCCGCAACGCGCTGCGCCAGGCCGGCGTGGAAGCCGAGGTGATGGCCAAGGCGGTGATGATGCGCGGGCGCATGGTGCACCCGCGCGAAGGCGCGCCCGACCTGCAACGCTACGGCCGTGACGACAGCGAGGTGATCTGGTCGGTGCACCGCAAGGACCTCAACACCACCTTGTTGGAACTGGCCGAACAGGCCGGTGCCAAGATCCACTTCCATCGCCGGCTGCACACCGTGGATTTCGACGCCGGCTATGCCCGCTTCATCGATGACCGCGATGACCAGCCGCACGACATCCACTTCAACACCCCGCTGATCGGTGCCGATGGCGCCGGTTCGGCGCTGCGTGCGGCGATGAACCGCAAGGCGCCACTGGGCGAGCGCACCGAGTTCCTCGATCACTCCTACAAGGAACTGGAGATTCCGCCGGCCGCCGACGGCAGCTTCCAGATCGAGGCCAATGCGCTGCACATCTGGCCGCGTGGCAACTACATGTGCATCGCCTTGCCCAATGACGAAGGCACCTTCACCGTCACCCTGTTCCTGCCCAACGAGGGCGACCCCAGTTTCGCCACCGTGCGCAACGGGGCCGAAGCCGAGGCGCTGTTCCAGCGCGATTTCGCCGATGCGCTGCCACTGATCCCCGACCTGCGCGCGGATTGGGACCAGCACCCGCCGGGCCTGCTCGGCACCTTGTACCTGGACCGCTGGCACCAGCGTGGCAAGGCCGTGCTGATCGGCGACGCCGCACACGCGATGGTGCCTTTCCACGGCCAGGGCATGAACTGCGCCTTCGAGGATTGCGTGGTACTAGCCCGCTGCCTGGCCGAGCATACCGATACCGCCCAGGCCTTTGCCGCCTTCGAAGCCGAGCGCAAACCCAATGCCGCCGCCATCCAGCAGATGGCGCTGGACAACTACCTGGAGATGCGCGACCGCGTCGCCGACCCCGCCTACCTGCTGCAGCGCGAGCTGGAGCAGGCCCTGCAGGCGCGCTGGCCGACCCGCTTCGTGCCGCATTACACGATGGTGACCTTCCTGCACACGCCATATGCGGTGGCACTGGAACGCACCCGCCTGCAGCAGACCATCCTGGCCGAGGCCACCGCCGGCCACAGCACCCTGCAGCACATCGACTGGGCCGCGCTGGAGCAGACCGTGCACGCGCTGCTGCCGGTACTGGAAGGAGCGCACTGATGGCCGAGAGCTTCCTGTTCTACGATCTGGAAACCTTTGGCCAGGACCCGCGCCGTACCCGCATCGCCCAGTTCGCCGCGGTACGCACCGATGCCGAGCTCAACATCATCGACGAGCCGGTCAGTTTCTACGTCAAGCCCGCCGATGACCTGCTGCCCTCGCCGGTGGCCACCTTGATCACCGGCATCACCCCGCAGCATGCGCTGGCCGAGGGCGTCAGCGAGGCCGAGGCATTTGCCCGCATCAACGAGTTGATGAGCAGGCCGCAGACCTGCACGCTGGGTTACAACACCCTGCGTTTCGATGATGAGTTCGTGCGCTACGGCCTGTTCCGCAATTTCCATGACCCCTACGAGCGCGAATGGCGCAGCGGCAACTCGCGCTGGGACCTGCTCGACATGCTGCGGCTGGTGCATGCACTGCGCCCGGAGGGCATCAACTGGCCCCAGCGCGAAGACGGTGCCACCTCGTTCAAGCTTGAGCACCTGGCGCTGGCCAATGACGTGCGCGAAGGCGACGCCCACGAGGCACTGTCCGACGTCTACGCCACCATCGGCATGGCAAAGCGCTTCCGCCAGGCGCAGCCGCGCATGTGGGACTACGCCCTGCGCCTGCGTGACAAGCGCTATGTCGGCAGCCTGCTGGACGTGATCGCCATGCAACCGGTGCTGCATATCTCCATGCGCTACCCGGCCAGCCGCCTGTGCGCCGCACCGGTACTGCCGCTGGCGCGCCACCCGCACATCAACAACCGGGTGATCGTGTTCGACCTGGAAGGCGATATCGAGCCCTTGCTGGAGCTGTCGGTCGAGGAAATCACTGCCCGCCTGTATACCCGCGCCGCCGACCTGCCGGAGGGCCAACAGCGCATTCCGCTGAAGGAAGTACATCTGAACAAGGTGCCGGCACTGGTGGCCTGGAACCATCTGCGCGAGGCCGACTTCCAGCGCCTTGCCATCGACCCGGCCGCGGTCGAAGCCAAGGCGGAAAAGCTGCGCGCGCTCGGCCCGCAACTGGCCGAGAAAGCCCGCCAGGTGTTCGCCCGCGAGCGCGTCAATGACGGCCCGATCGACGCCGACGCATCGCTCTACGATGGTTTCCTGGCCGAGGGCGACAAGGCCCTGCTGAGCAAGGTGCGCACCGCACCGCCGGAAGCCCTGGCCGAGCTGGAACAGCGCTTCCGTGACCCGCGCCTGCCCGAGCTGCTGTTCCGCTACCGCGCCCGCAACCATCCGCAGACGTTGGATGCCACCGCGCGCTCACGCTGGGATGCGTATCGTCAGCAGCGTTTCAACACCCCCGGCCTGGCCGAGCAGACCCTGCCCGAATACAGCGCGCAGATTGCCGCGCTGCGCGAGGAACACCAAGACAACCCGGCGTCGCTGGCCTTGCTGGATGCACTGGAGCAGTGGCGCCATACCCTGCAGGACACACCATGACCCAGTACTTCAGCGATGCCAGCTTCAAGTTCCTGCGCGGGCTGGCCCGGCACAACGACAAGACCTGGTTTGCCGAGCACAAGCAGCAATACGAAGACCATGTGCGGCAGCCCTTCCTGCGCCTGATCGCCGACCTGCAGCCGGACCTGGCGCAGGTCAGCACACATTTCCAGGCCGACCCGCGCACCGTCGGCGGCTCGCTGTTCCGCATCTACCGCGATTCGCGCTTCTCCCACGACAAGACCCCGTACAAGACCTGGCAGGGCGCGCGGCTGTTCCATGAGCGCCGCAAGCAGGTACCGGCGCCGTCGTATTACATCCATCTGGCCCCGGGCGAGAGCTTTGTCGGCGCCGGCATCTGGCACCCGGAACCGGACGTACAGCGGCGCCTGCGGCAGTTCATTTTCGACAACCCCGGCAGCTGGAAGGCCTCCGCGCATGCGCCGGCTACGCGCAAGCGCTATGAATTCGAAACCAGCGAGAAGCTGGTGCGGCCGCCGCGCGGCTTCCCGGCCGATTTCGAGTTCATCGACGACCTCAAGCACCGCAACTGGGTGCTGTGGCGTTCCCTGGACGACGAAGTGATAACCGGCCCGCGCCTGCGCCAGACCCTGGCCAAGGACCTGGCCGCGCTCGGTCCGTTCGTCGACTATCTGTGCGCCGCATTGGACCTGGAATTCTGATTGGCGTGGGCTTCACGCAAACCAGGCGGGTTTGCGGCACGCTTGGCGGCAACCTCTGACAGGACGCCGCCATGACCAGCATCCATCACCAAGTCTGGATCGATGCCCCACTGGCCACCGTATATGCCGGACTGGCCACGGCCGAGGGGCTGAGCCAGTGGTGGATTGCACACCAGCAGTCCGTGATCGATGGCGACACCGTGATCAGCCACAACCCCGGCGCCGGCCATGGCGTGGTCGCGCTGAAGGTACTGGAGATCATCCCCGAGCGTTGCATCCGCTGGGAAGTGATCAGCCGCCACCCACCACAAAGCCCGGCCTCGGCCTGGACCGGCACCGAGATCCGCTTCGCGCTGTCACGCCGGGCCAGCCCGGGTGCCTGGCGCGGGCTGCCGCATGAAGGCGAGCCGATGACCGTACTGGAGTTCCATCACCTGGGCTGGAATGGCGACAGCGAATACCTGGGCTTCTGCAGCCAGGCCTGGGCCGAAACCCTGGTGATGCTGCGCCGCTGGGCCGAGGCGCGCGGCCCCACCCATCCCTGATAGCGAGGACTGCGCTGCAATGAAAAAGTGGATACCCATCGCCCTTGTCGCGGTTCTGGTGCTGCTGGCCGCCTATGTCATCGGCGGGCCCTGGCTGGCGATACGCGGCATCAGCCAGGCCATCGAGCAGCGCGATACCGGCAAGCTCGCGCGCTATGTCGATTTCGCCGCGGTGCGGGTCGACATGAAGGCGCAGCTCAATGACTACGTGGTGCGCAAGGCTGGCAGCGACATGCAGTCCAGCCTGTTCGGGCAGGTGGCCCTGGGCGTGGCCGGCAATCTGGCCGGCGCCGGCGTGGATACCTTTGTCACTCCGCTGGGCATTGCCGCCATCCTGCAAGGTGACAGCCTGTGGAAGCGCGCCATCGGCGATACCGTCGGCGGTGACACCTGGGCGCCGCCCTCCCCGGCCAAACCCCTGGCCAATACCAGCGGGCGCTACGAGTCGCTGTCCCGCTTCACCGCGACCACCCATCTGCAGGACGGTCGCGAGGTGGTGTTCGTGCTCAGCCGGCAAGGCCTGCGCTGGCGCCTGACCCGCATCCAGCTACCACTGGGACAGGCGCCGGGTTGACCCGGCGCCTACGGCGTCAAGCAATCCTGCGCGGTGCTTCCTCGACCTCGCTGTCGGCCAGGAAAGCTTCCAGCGAATCGTCCATCGCCTGCATCCAAGGGGTGTGATGCAAGGGCGCCAGCGTACCGGTCAGCACCGAGCGGTAGCTGTAGTTGCGATACCCCAGGATGTCCTCCTTCTTGTCGTGCTTCCACTGCTTGAACAGCGTGGCCACGGCCTCGACATTGAAATCCGGGTAGTCGGTGGCATCCAGCAGGTCACGCACGTACTCGGTCTGGAAGTCGATGTCCTGCTCGGCCGAGGTCGTTGCTTCCTCGCGCGCCAGCCATGCTTCGCTGTCGGCACGCATTGCCTCAGTCGTCGGCAGCGCCATCTTGCCGAGGATCACGTCGCGCGCATACCAGGCCTGCGCATCGAACATGTTGAATGTGTAGTACTGGTCCTGCATGCCCAGGTAGATCAGCTTGGGGTTGTCGATCCAGAACACGCCCTTGTACAGATCACCCGGGTACAGCCGGTTGCGGGTGCGCAGGGTCAGTGCATCGGGCAGGAACGGGAAGTGATGCTGGTAGCCGGTGCACAGCACGATCGCGTCCACGTCCTTGCTGCTGCCATCGATGAAGTGCGCGGTATTGCCCTCCACACGCTGCAACAGCGGCTTTTCCTCGAATGCGGCCGGCCAGTCGTAGCCGGTGGCCGCGCTGCGGTAGCTGAAGGTCACCGACTTTGCGCCGTATTTGTAGCACTGCGTGCCGATATCCTCGGCCGAGTAACTGCTGCCCACCAGCAGCAGGTCCTTGTCGGCGAACTCGCAGGCATCGCGGAAGTCATGCGCATGCAGCACACGCCCCGGGAAGCGATCCACGCCCTCGAAGAACGGCGCGTTCGGGGTGGAGAAATGGCCCGTGGCAACAATGACCCGATCAAACTCCTCGGTAACCAGTTCATCCTTCTTCAGGTCACGCACGGTGACGGTGAAGCGCTCGGTTTCCTCCGAGTAGTCCACCCACTGCACCGCCATGTTGAAGCGGATCTGTTCGCGTACGCCGCTTTTCTCGATGCGGCCCATGATGTAGTCGCGCAGCACGGCGCGTGGCGGATAGGAGGCGATCGGGCGGCCAAAATGCTCTTCAAAACTGTAGTCGGCAAACTCCAGTGCTTCCTTCGGGCCGTTCGACCAGAGGTAGCGGTACATGCTGCCATGTACGGGTTCGCCATAAGCATCCAGCCCGGTACGCCATGTGTAGTTCCACATCCCGCCAAGATCGGATTGCTTTTCGAAGCAGACGATCTCTGGCACTTCAGCCCCACCTCGGCGGGCGGATTCAAAGGCACGAAGTTGCGCCAGGCCACTGGGGCCGGCTCCAAGAATGGCGATACGCATGGTCATTCGGGTTGTTTCTCCTGTGTAGCTGCAATCGCGTAAACGCGACGGCACTGCGCAAGGGCGCGTAAAGCACCGTGCAGGAGAGACAATGCGTCCGGTCCCGCGCGGCGCGCGAAACACCCGGCCGCCACGCAAGGCAGCGCGAAAGGGAATGGCAGGTACGTTGACGCTACCGGTCGGGGACAGGCCCCGCCCCTGGATCACCGGGTGGGTGCTGTGCGGGAGGGATCTGCTGTATTCGTGCAGATCAGGCTGCGGCAGGATTGCCGTTGTTGAAAGAAGTCCCGCAGATGCGGCCCCATCCTAACATGCGATGAACAACGCACCGCAACCCGCCCGGAAGCAGCGGCGCAAGCTGCGAAACCACGCGGGGCCGTGAGACGGCATTCAGTGCACTGAAGATACCCCGCATCCGGGTTGCCGCAGGCGTTGATACCTGCGCCCCCGCAGACAAACCGCTCAATCGGGGTTGGCGACGCCGTGCGGCACATGGCCAGCGGTAACGTGCTGGCGTGCGCTGTCGATGTTGTGCTGCGAATCATCGAAGAAGATATCGGCGCCAAAGGCTTCCAGGAACGGGCCCTTGTGGCGGCCACCGAGGAACAGCGCCTCATCCAGTCGCACGCCCCATTCACGCAGGGTACGGATCACGCGCTCATGCGCAGGTGCCGAGCGCGCGGTGACCAGCGCGGTGCGGATCGGCGCCGATTCACCCGGCGGGAAGGCCGCCTGCAAGGCGTGCAGCGCTGACAGGAAATTGCGGAACGGGCCACCGCTGAGCGGTTCGTGTGCACGCTCGCGTTCGTGGCGGCCAAAGGCTTCCACGCCCTGTTCGCGCGAGATGCGTTCGCTCTCATCACCAAAGATCACCGCATCACCGTCAAAGGCAATACGCAGCTGGGTCTTGGAGCGGCCGGTATCGGTGGCCGCCGCCGACGCGGCAGCCACCTCCTGCGCGCTCTGCGGCAGGATGGTGGCGGCAGCGATGCCATTGACCAGGGCGCGCCGCACCGAATCCGGGTTGGCCGACAGAAACAGATCGGTGCCGAACGGCTTCACATACGGCCAGGTCGGCTCGCCTGCAGTAAAGGTGGCGCGCACGATATCCAGCTTGTAATGCTGGATGGAGTTGAAGATGCGCAGGCCGGTATCGGCCGAGTTGCGCGACAGCAGGATCACTTCCACGCGCGGTGTTTCCAGCGGCGCACCGTCATTGAGTGCCAGCAGCTTGCGCACCACCGGGAAGGCAACGCCGGGCTTGAGCACATCGTCCTCGTGCGCGCGTTGGTAGGCGGCATAGGCCTCCAGACCTTCGCGTTCGAACAAGGCGTGGCCTTCTTCGAGATCGAACAAGGCGCGCGAAGTAACCGCGACGGTAAGCAGCCGGGGAGTGTTGTCACCCATGGACGATGAACCCAATACGATCAAGGAACAGAACCCAGTCTACCCGGAAGCGGCGCGCTTCCATCAATCCCGAATCCCGCCATCCCCAATCTCTGCCCTCAAACCATGAACTGCTCGCTGAGCATGCGTTCTTCCAGGTTGTGCTCGGGGTCGAACAGCAAGGTCACCTGGCGCTCGCGCGATTCGCGGATGGTCACTTCCACCACGTCGCGGGTTTCATGCGAATCGGCGGTGACGCTGACCGGGCGCTTATAGGGATCGAGCACGCGGAAGCGCACTTCGGTCTCGGCCTTGAGGATGGCACCGCGCCAGCGGCGTGGCCGATACGGTGCCAGCGGCGTCAGCGCGATGGTGTTCGAGCCCAGCGGCAGGATCGGGCCATGCGCGGAGTAGTTGTAGGCGGTGCTGCCGGCCGGCGTGGAGACCAGCACACCATCGCAGATCAGTTCTTCCACCCGCTGCTGGCCGTTGAGGTCAATGCCGATATGCGCCGCTTGCCGGGTCTGGCGCAGCATTGACACGTCGTTATAGGCCAGCGACCCGGTGGTGGTGCCCGATTCGGTCAGCGCGATCATTTCCAGCGGGCGCAGGTGGGCCGGTTCGGCCAGCGCCAGGCGCTCCAGCAGGTCGTCGTCGCGGTAATGGTTCATCAGGAAGCCAACGGTACCCAGCTTCATGCCGAACACCGGCTTGCCCTTGCTGCCATGGCGATGCAGGGTCTGCAGCATGAAACCGTCGCCGCCCAGCGGGCAGATCACATCGGCCTCTTCCGGGCTGTGGTCACCGTAACGGGCTGCCAGGGTGCTACGGGCCTGCTGCGCGGCCTCGACGGTACTGGCGAGGAAAGCAATTCGGGGGGACACGGGCGCGTCTTTCGGTTCGGCTTGGAGGGCGAGGATAACCCGCGGGTGTGCCGGCGGGTGCGTTTGTTGGGTTGGTAACTGATGGGTGGAGTAAGAGCTGCCCCCTCTCCCCAACCCCTCTCCCGCGAGGGGAGAGGGGCTAAAGCTGCAGTTGCGCAGGATGCTTGCGCTCGCCGTGCACTAGCCCCTCTCCCCTCGCGGGAGAGGGGTTGGGGAGAGGGGGCAGCTCTTGATTTCACGCAAAAAAACGGGCCCCGAAGGGCCCGTTCTCCAAACCAAAACACCAGACGCTTTAAGCGCCGTGCGCCGCCAGCTGGCCCAGACGCTGCACCGCCACCGACACGGTCGGGTAGTCCAGGGTCTTCTGCTCGGCCAGCTCGGCCAGCATCGCCAGGGTGAAGCGCAGGCCGCTGTCGTCACGGCCCAGCCACGCCGCCACCTTGGCCTCGGCAGTGGCGCCCTTCATCGACAGCACCTGGCCTGCCAGTGCGCGCTGATGCGCGGCCAGCTCGTCGCGCAGCACGCCACGGGCCACCGCATGCCAACGGCCGTTGACCTCCAGCGCGTCGATCTGCTCGAACAGCCACGGCATCTGCAGGGCTTCGCCCAGGCGGAAGTGGACCTTGGACACGTCCACCGGCTTGAGCTTGCGCGGACGCGCCAGTTCAATGATGTCGAACGCCGGCTCCAGGAACTGCAGCTCGGACAGCTGCTGTGCCAGTGCCGCCGGCAAGCCCTTCTCCTTCCAGGCCACAACGCTGGCCTCGTAGGCCGGGCGCTGCGAATCCGGCAGCACGCCCGAGGCGACGCGGATGTCGTTGAACGGGCCCTGGTAGCGATCCACCGCGGCAGTGATGCCCGGCATCGCGCCCGGACGGGTCAGCAGCCAACGTACGAACGAGCGCTGCAGCTTCCAGATCACTTCCAGCGCATCCACCTGCACCGCTTCGGGCAAGGTGCCGTCGAGCGCGTCGATCTGCGCCCACAGTGCACGCGCATCCAGCGTTTCACGGCTGATGGTGTACGCCTTGGCAACCTCGGCCACGGTGCGGCCGGTGTCTTCCTGCATGCGCATCAGGAAGGTGGCGCCCATGCGGTTGATGGTCTGGTTGGTCACGGCCGTGGCGATGATTTCGCGCTTCAGGCGGTGACGTTCCATCGCGTCGGCGTACTTCTTCTGCAGCGGCTGCGGGAAGTAACGCAGCAGTTCCTTGGACAGGTACGGGTCTTCCGGAATGTCCGATTCCAGCAGCTGCTGGAAGGCGACGATCTTGGAGTACGACAGCAGCACCGCCAGTTCCGGACGGGTCAGGCCCTGGCCACGCAGCTTGCGTGCCGACAGCTCGGCGTCGGACGGCAGGAACTCGATCTGGCGATCCAGCAGGCCCTGCTTCTCCAGGGTGCGGATGAAGTGCTGCTTGGAACCCAGACGCTTGCTGCTCATCCGCTCCATCAGGCTCAGTGCCTGGTTCTGGCGGTAGTTGTCCATGAGCACCAGCTCGCCCACCTCGCCGGTCATCGACGCCAGCAGCTTGTTGCGCTGGTCCACGGTGAGCTTCTTGGCGCGCACCACGTCGTTGAGCAGAATCTTGATATTGACTTCGTGGTCGGAGGTATCCACACCGGCCGAGTTGTCGATGAAGTCGGTGTTGAGCAGCACGCCAACCTGCGCAGCCTCGATGCGGCCGAGCTGGGTCATGCCCAGGTTGCCACCCTCGCCCACGATCTTGCAGCGCAGTTCGCCACCGTTGACGCGCAGGCCGTTGTTGGCACGGTCGCCAACATCGGCATTGGTCTCGGTTGCCGACTTGACGTAGGTACCGATACCGCCGTTCCAAAGCAGGTCCACCGGTGCCTTCAGCGCGGCATTGATCAGGTCGGTCGGGTTCATCGCCTTGATGCTGGCGTCGATGCCCAGTGCTTCACGCACTTCCGGGGTGATCTCGATCGACTTGAGCGAGCGCGGATAGATGCCGCCGCCCTTGCTGATCAGCTTGCTGTCGTAGTCCGCCCAGCTCGAGCGCGGCACCTTGAACATGCGCGCACGTTCCTTGAACGAGCTGGCAGCCACCGGGTTCGGATCCAGGAAGATGTGGCGGTGATCGAAGGCACAGACCAGGCGGATGTGCTCGGACAGCAGCATGCCGTTGCCGAACACGTCGCCGGACATGTCGCCGACGCCGACCACGGTGAAGTCCTGCTTCTGGCAGTCACGGCCCAGTGCACGGAAGTGGCGCTTGACCGACTCCCACGCACCGCGTGCGGTGATGCCCATGCCCTTGTGGTCATAACCGACCGAGCCACCGGAGGCGAACGCGTCGTCCAGCCAGAAACCGTGCGCACGGGCGATGCCGTTGGCGGTGTCGGAGAACGTGGCGGTGCCCTTGTCGGCAGCCACGACCAGGTACGGATCGTCCATGTCATGACGCACCACGCCCTGCGGCGGCACGATCTTGTTGTTGACGATGTTGTCGGTGATGTCCAGCAGGCCGTTGATGAAGCGCTTGTAGCAAGCCACGCCTTCGGCAAACCAGGCGTCACGGTCGACCGACGGGTCCGGCAGCTGCTTGGCGAAGAAACCGCCCTTGGAGCCGACCGGCACGATCACGGTGTTCTTCACCATCTGCGCCTTGACCAGGCCCAGCACTTCGGTGCGGAAGTCTTCGCGACGGTCCGACCAGCGCAGGCCACCACGGGCCACCGGGCCGAAGCGCAGGTGGGTACCTTCCACGCGCGGGCCGCAGACGAAGATTTCGCGATACGGGCGCGGCTTGGGCAGGTCCGGCACCTTGGCGGCGTCGAACTTGAAGCTGATGTAGTCGGCCGGGCCGCCGTCGGCACGCACGCCGTCCTTGCGCACCAGGTAGTAGCTGGTACGCAGGGTGGCTTCGATCACGCCGATGAAGCTGCGCAGGATGCGGTCTTCGTCCAGGCTGGACACGCCGTCCAGCAGCTTGACCAGCACCTCGTGCACCAGCGCCATGCGCGCATTGCGGTCGCTCTTGCGTGCCTTGACTACGCCCTCGAGCAGCTTGAGGGTGGCAGCATCGTCACCGGCCAGCAGCTTGAACTGGGCCAGCTGTGCATCCAGCACCGCCTTGTCGCTTGCCGGGGTCGGCTCGAAGCGGGCTTCGAACAGCTCCACGATCAGGCGCGCCAGCAGCGGGTAGCGGTTGAAGGTGCCTTCCACATAAGCCTGCGAGAACGGCACGCCGATCTGCAGCAGGTACTTGCAGTAGCCACGCAGCATCGACACCTGCCGCCAGTCCAGGCCGGCGCCCAGCACCAGGCGGTTGAAGCCGTCATTCTCGGCATCGCCGTGCCAGACGCGTGCGAAGGCGTCACTGAAGGCGGCATTGGCATGGGCCGGGTCGATCGTGCCGATGGCCGACTCGACCTCGAAGTCCTGCACGTACACCGGTGCATCGTCGACCATCAGCTTGTACGGGCGCTCCGCCATCACGCGCAGGCCCATGTTTTCCATCATCGGCAGCACGTCGGACAGCGGGATGTCCTTGAGCTGGCGGTACAGCTTCAGGCGCAGGCCGTCGACGTCGTCGCGGCGGGTGGCCTGCAGGCTCAGGCGCAGATCGTCCGGACCGGTCAAGGCGTCCAGCTGGGCCACGTCGGCCGCAGCGATTTCCGCGCTGGAGTCTTCGATATAACCGGCCGGCAGGGCCTTGCCGATACGCGAGGCAATGCGCAGGCCTTCGCCTTCACCATGGCTGCCGACCAGCGCTTCGCGCAGATCGTCCTGCCAGTTGCGCAGCACGTGGGCCAAACGCTTCTCCATCCCTTCCACATCCAACTCCAGGCTCTGACCGGCCTTGGGGCGCACGATCAGGTGCACCTGGGCCAGCGGCGAGTCGCCCAGCACCACGCTGGAATCGACGTATTCGCCCTGCAGGGCGTCCTTGAGCATGCTTTCCACGCGCAGGCGCACGTCGGTGTTGAAGCGCTCGCGCGGCAGGAACACCAGGGCCGAGATGAAGCGGCTGAACTTGTCGCGGCGCAGGAACAGGCGGCTACGCACGCGCTCCTGCAGGCCGAGCACGCCCATGGCAGTGCGGAACAGCTCGTCCTCGCTGGACTGGAACAGCTCTTCGCGCGGCAGCGACTCCAGGATGTGGCGCAGTGCCTTGCCGCTATGGCTGGACTGGCTCAGGCCCGAGCGCGCCATCACGTTCTCATAGCGCTGGCGCACCAGCGGGATCTCCCACGGGCGGCGGTTATACGCGCTGGAGGTGAACAGACCGAGGAAACGCTGCTCGCCGATGATCTTGCCCTTGGCGTCGAATTCCAGCACGCCGATGTAGTCCATGTAGCCGCCGCGATGGATGCGCGAGCGGGCATTGGTCTTGGTCAGGATCAGCGCGTCGTGCAGGCTGCTGGTGGCATTCAGACCTTCCGCCGCCAGGCCCTTGACCGGCCGCGCGACCATGGTGTCCTTGCCACGCATCAGGCCCAGGCCGGTGCCGTTCTGGGCAACCAGCAGTTCTTCCTTACCCTTCTTCTCCACCTTGTATTCGCGGTAGCCGAAGAAAGTGAAATGGTTGTCGGCGGCCCAGCGCAGGAATTCCTGGGCCTCGGCACGCGACTCCTTGCTCACCGGCAGGGTGCGCTTGCCCAGGTCGTCGGCCAGCGCCAATGCCTTGTCGGTCATCGGCTGCCAGTCATTGACGATGGCGCGCACGTCATCCAATGCGGCGGTCACGCGCTTGGCAACCGCGTCCAACGCCTCGGCCGGCTGGCGGTCGATTTCCAGCAGCATCACCGATTCCGGCTTGCCCTCGCCCACGCCGCTGAGCTTGCCGGCCTTGTCACGGCCAATGCTGATCACCGGATGGCCCAGGACATGCACGCCGATGCCCTGCTCGGCCAGCGCCAGCGTCACCGTGTCCACCAGGAACGGCATGTCGTCGTTGACGATCTGCAGCACGGTGTGCGCCGATTCCCAGCCATCAGCCTTCAGCGTCGGGTTGAACACCCGCACATTGGCCTTGCCCGGCTTGCGGCTGCGGGCCAATTCCAGCATGCCGGCGGCCAGCACCGCCCAATCATCGGCCGAGTGCAGGGTGAACTCGTCGGCTTCCATGCGCTTGTAGAACGCCGTAGCAAAAGCCACTGCCTGCGTCTGTGCGGCCGCAGCGGGATAGCGCTTCCGCAAGGCTGCAAATACCGCTTCTAGCGAGAGGCCGGCGTCTGCTTTGTTCTGCTTCACAGCCGGTTTGGATTTCGTCTTTACGGACTTGGCAGCACTGTTTTGCGATTTCATGGCAGAGCTTTGGGTGTTGCTCGGTTGGAGAAACCGCGATTGTATCGTCGGCAACAAAAAGAACCTTGCTGCAGGGCCGCATTTATTGCGCGGAAGTGAGCAGAAAACTCCGCGCGAACTGCGCGTTTCGGCATGGTCTGGCAGCGCAGCATGTCTGCCACCTGAATCTCGCTTGCTCACCGGGCAGTGGCCTGCACACTGAAAGCAGAATTACGTTGCAGATATTCTGAACTGGACGGTATAGTCCACCGCTTATGTCCAGCCTTCCTTCCACCGCCCCGGTCCGCGATGACCGCGACCAACGCGTGTACGAAGCGGTGCGGGAGCTTTTGGCAACCCAGGGCATGCGCCTGAGCATGGACGCGGTGGCCGCGCGTGCCGGCTGCTCCAAGCAGACGCTGTACAGCCGTTATGGCAGCAAGCGCGAATTGTTGAGCCAGGCCATGCAGCTGCATGTCAGCGCGGCCACCGAGGGGCTCACCACCTGCCCGCAACAAAGCCTGCGTAGCATCCTGCTGGAGTTCGCCACCAGCTACCTGGAGCAACGCAACCGCCCCCATGCCCGTCGCACCTCGCAATTGATCGCCGCCAGCGCCCATGAGTTCCGCGAAGAAGCCCGCTTCATCTACACCGGCAGCGGCGAGGCCATGCGCAATCACGTAGCTGAATGGATGCAGACCGAGATAGCCCGCGGGCGCCTGACCCATGACGACCCGCATTTCATGGCCGAACTGCTAATAAGCATGATTGCGGGACAGGATTTCGAACGCCAGCGCTTCCACGCTACCCACCGCGACGACCCCGAACAACGGCGTCGCTGGGCCGAGTTTGCCGTTGACGGTTTTTTGCGCGCTTTTGCGTCTGACCGCGCAGCCCACGCCTCCACAGATAAAAACAACACCCGGAGTTTCTCCTGATGACTGCCTCACTCCGTCTCTTCGCGTTGGCCTGCGCCGCGACACTGACCCTCTCCGCCTGCAAGAAAGCCGAGCAACAAGCGGCCCCGCCGCCGCCGGAAGTAGGCGTGGTCGATGCCAAGCCGCAGACCCTGCCCCTGCAGCGCGAGCTGGTTGGCCGGCTGTCGCCGTACCGCTCGGCGGACGTCCGCGCCCGTGTGGCCGGCGTGCTGCAGAAGCGCGTCTATGAAGAAGGCAGCACGGTCAAAGAAGGCCAGGTGCTGTTCCTGATCGACCCGGCCCCGCTGCAGGCCTCGCTGTCCTCGGCCGAGGCAGCACTGGCATCGGCCCGCGCCAGCTATGCCAATGCCCGCGCCACCGCCAACCGTGCGCGTTCGCTGGCCCCGCAGAGCTATGTCTCCAAGTCGGACCTGGACAACGCCGAGGCCACTGAGCGTTCGGCCGCCGCCGCCGTGCAGCAGGCCCAGGCCGCCGTCGCCACCGCCCGCATCAACCTGGGCTATGCCCGGGTGACCGCGCCCATCGCCGGCCAGGCCGGCAAGCAGCAGGTCACCGAAGGTGCCCTGGTCGGCCAGGGCGATGTCACCTTGCTGACCACGGTGGACCAGATCGATCCGCTGTACGTGAACTTCTCGATGACCGCCGATGAGCTGAGCGCACTGCGCGCGGCACAGGACAAGGGCGCGGTGGCACTGGCCGGTGACGGCAAGACCACGGTGCAGGTCAACCTGCCCGACGGCACCCCGTACGCGCAGGAAGGCACGCTGGACTTCTCCTCGACCACCGTCGACGCGGCCACCGGCACGGTATCGCTGCGCGCGCAGCTGCCCAACCCCAACCACATCCTGCTGCCGGGCTCGTTCGTCAGCTTCAAGGCCAACCTGGGCGAGCGCAACAACGCCTTCCTGCTGCCGCAGCAGGCCGTGCAGCGCGACACCCAGGGCGGTTACGTGCTGGTGGTGGGCAAGGACGGCAAGGTCGTGCGCAAGAACGTCACCCTGGACAACCAGCAGGGCGGCAACTGGCTGATCTCCTCCGGCCTGGCCGCAGGCGACCAGGTCATCGTGTCCGGCGTGCAGAAGGTAAAGGAAGGCGCGCCCGCCACCGCCAAGCCGTGGCAGCCCGACGCCGCCAAGCCGGCCGCCGCCCCGGCTGCACCGGCGCCGGCAAAGAAGGACTAACGGGACCCCGTCATGCCTAAATTTTTCATCGAACATCCCGTCTTCGCCTGGGTGGTGGCGATCCTGATCTCGCTTGGTGGCGTGATCTCGATCCTCAACCTGGGCGTGGAGTCCTACCCCAGCGTGGCGCCACCGCAGGTGACCGTCACCGCCAACTACCCGGGCGCCAGTGCGTCCACCGCGGAAAAATCCGTCACCCAGGTGATCGAGCAGCAGCTGACCGGCATCGACAACCTGATGTATTTCAGCTCGTCGTCGTCTTCCACCGGCCGCGTCACCATCACCCTGACCTTCGACAGCGGCACCGATGCCGATATCGCCCAGGTGCAGGTGCAGAACAAGGTGTCGCTGGCGACCCCGCGCCTGCCTTCGGAAGTGACCAAGCAGGGCGTGGTGGTGGCCAAGGCCAACGCTGGCTTCCTGATGGCCGTTGGCGTGCGTTCGGACGATGGCACGGTTGACCGTGACGCGCTGAACGACATCGTCGGTGCGCGCGTGCTGGAACAGATCTCGCGCGTCCCCGGCGTCGGCAGCACCCAGCAGTTCGGCTCCGAATACGCCATGCGCATCTGGCTGAACCCGGAAAAGCTGCAGGGCTACCACCTGTCGCCGACCGAGGTGTACAACGCCATCGGCACCCAGAACCTGCAGTTCGCCGCCGGTTCGGTGGGCGGCGACCCGGCCCCGAACGGCCAGGCCTTCACCGCTACCGTCGCTGCCGAAGGCCGCTACAGCTCGCCGGAAGAGTTCGAAAACACCATCCTGCGTGCCAACAGCGACGGCAGCGTGGTCAAGCTCAAGGACGTGGCACGGGTGTCTTTCGGCGCCAGCAACTACGGCTTTGACACCAAGTACAACGGCAAGCCGGTGGCTGCGTTCGCCATCCAGCTGCTGCCCGGCGCCAATGCGCTGGACGTGTCCGAAGCCGTGCGCGCCAAGATGGACGAGCTGGCCCCCAGCTTCCCGCCCGGCGTGAGCTGGTTCACCCCGTACGACAGCACCACCTTCGTCACCATCTCCATCGAGGAAGTGATCCACACCCTGGTGGAAGCCATCATCCTGGTGTTCCTGGTGATGCTGATCTTCCTGCAGAACTTCCGCGCGACGATCATCCCCACCCTGGTCATCCCGGTAGCCCTGCTCGGCACCTTCATGGGCATGCTGGCGATCGGCTTCACCATCAACCAGCTGACCCTGTTCGCGATGGTGCTGGCAATCGGCATCGTGGTCGATGACGCCATCGTCGTCATCGAAAACGTCGAGCGCATCATGAGCGAGGAGAAGCTCGACCCCAAGCCGGCCACGCAGAAGGCGATGAGCCAGATCACCGGCGCGGTGGTGGCCATCACCGTGGTGCTGGCGGCGGTGTTCATCCCCTCCGCACTGCAGCCCGGCGCTTCGGGCGAGATCTACAAGCAGTTCGCCCTGACCATCGCCATGGCGATGGCGTTCTCGGCCCTGCTGGCCCTGACCTTCACCCCGGCGCTGTGCGCGGCCTTCCTCAAGCCCACCCACAACGACCACCCGAACTGGGTCTACCGCACGTTCAACAAGTACTACGGCAAGCTGGAGAAGAGCTATGTCGGCACCGTGGGGGGCGTCATCAAGCACTCGCCGCGCTGGCTGATGGTGTTCGCCCTGCTGCTGGTGCTGTGTGGCTTCCTGTTCACCCGCCTGCCGGGCAGCTTCCTGCCGGAAGAAGACCAGGGCTATGCGCTGGCCATCGTGCAGCTGCCGCCGGGCGCGACCAAGGGCCGCACCAGTGCCGTGTTCGACCAGATGCTGGGCATGCTGCAGAAGGACGACTCCTTCGAAGGCATGATGCAGATCACCGGCTTCAGCTTTCTGGGTGCCGGTGAAAACGTCGGCATGGCCTTCGTCCGGCTCAAGGACTGGGCCGACCGCAAGGAGACTGCGCCTGAGTTCATCCAGAAAATGAACAAGCAGGCCTACGGCATCAAGGATGCGCAGATCTTCTTCGTCAACCTGCCCACCGTGCAGGGCTTGGGCCAGTTCGGCGGCTTCGACATGTGGCTGCAGGACCGTACCGGCGCCGGCCAGGATGCGTTGATGGATGCGCGCAACACCTTGCTGGGTGCGGCCTCGCAGGACCAGTCGCTGGTCGGCGTGCGCCCCAACACGCTGGAGAATGCACCGCAGCTGCAGCTGAAGGTGGACCGCGTGCAGGCCCAGGCCATGGGCGTGTCGGTCAATGATGTCTACACCGCCATCCAGATGATGCTGGCGCCGGTGTACGTCAACGACTTCTTCTATGGCGGCCGCATCAAGCGTGTCAACATGCAGGCCGATGCGGCTTACCGCACCGGTCCGGAATCGCTGAACAGCTATTTCGTGCCCAGCTCGCTGAGCACGGACGCCACCGGCCAGCCGGCGATGATCCCGCTCAGCGCGGTGGTGAAGTCGGAGTGGATCTATGCCCCGCCGGCACTGAACCGCTACAACGGCTATTCGGCGGTCAACATCGTCGGTGCTCCGGCCCCAGGCGGCAGCTCCGGCCAGGCCATGAACACGATGGAGCGACTGGTGCATGACGACCTGCCGGCCGGCTTCGGCTTCGACTGGTCGGGCATGTCCTACCAGGAAATCCTCGCCGGCAACGCCGCCACCCTGCTGATGGTGTTGTCGATCGTGGTGGTGTTCCTGTGCCTGGCGGCACTGTACGAGAGCTGGTCGATCCCGGTGGCGGTGCTGCTGGTGGTGCCGGTCGGCATCCTCGGCGCGGTGGTGTTCTCGCTGCTGCGCGGCCTGCCGAACGATCTGTACTTCAAGATCGGCATGGTGACGGTGATCGGCCTGGCAGCGAAGAACGCGATCCTGATCGTGGAGTTCGCGGTGGAACAGCGTGCGGCCGGCAAGACCCTGCGCGAGGCCACCATCGAAGCGGCGCACCTGCGTTTCCGCCCGATCCTGATGACCTCGTTCGCCTTCATCCTGGGCGTGCTGCCGATGGCCATCTCCACCGGTGCCGGCGCCAACGCCCGCCACTCGCTGGGTACCGGCGTGATCGGCGGCATGTTGTTCGCCACGGTGATCGGCGTGCTGTTGATCCCGCTGTTCTTCGTGACCGTACGCCGCGTGCTGGGTGACAAATTGGACGAGCAGTCCAAGGAGTACATCGCACAGCACAAGGTGCATGCGATCCAGAAGGACCGCTGATACGAAAAGCCCCGGCAATGCCGGGGCTTTTTTTAAGGCTTTGGGTAGTGCCGAGCCATGCTCGGCAGAGGCTTTACCGGTAATGCCCCCTGCCGAGCATGGCTCGGCACTACATGAGGGCCTTGCCCGGCAATACAGTGCGCTTAGCGCACGCCTGTCTCGTTGCGTGCAATCACCAGGCGCTGGATCTCCGAGGTGCCTTCATAGATCTCGGTGATCTTGGCATCGCGGAAATAGCGTTCCAGCGGCATCTCCTTGGAATAGCCCATGCCGCCATGGATCTGCACCGCTTGGTGGGCAATCCACATCGCCGCTTCCGAGGCGGTCAGCTTGGCCACCGCAGCCTCGGTGGAGAACCGCTTGCCCTCAGCCTTGGTCCAGGCCGCGCGCAGGGTCAGCAGCAGGGCCGCGTCCAGCTTGCACTTCATATCGGCGATCTTGGCCTGGATCATCTGGAAGCTACCGATTGGCGCACCAAACGACTTGCGCTCGCGCACGTATTCCAGCGATGCCTCATAGGCGGCCCGGGCAATACCCACCGCCTGCGAGGCGATGCCGATGCGGCCCGAATCCAGCAGGCTCATCGCGATCTTGAAGCCCTCGCCCTCGTTGCCGATCACGTCCTCGGCCGCCGCCACATAGTCCTGGAACTCGATCTCGCAGGTGGCCGACGCGCGCACGCCCAGCTTGGGCTCGGTCTTGCCGCGACCGAAGCCCGGCTTCTGCGTGTCGATCATGAAGGCGGTGATGCCGCGCGAGCCCTTTTCCGGCTCGGTCATCGCGAACAGCACGATGTAGCGCGCCACCGGGCCGGAGGTGATCCAGCTCTTCTGGCCGTTGATCAGGAACGAACCATCAGCCTGCTTGACCGCGCGACAGCGCATGGCGGTGGCATCGGAGCCGGACTGCGACTCGGTCAGCGCGAACGCACCGATCTCGCGGCCTTCGGCAATCGCGCGCACATAGGTCTGCTTCTGCGCCTCGGTGCCGTAACCGAGCACCGCATTGCAGAACAGCGAGTTGTTGACCGACATGATGGTGGCGTGCGCCGCGTCGGCCGCCGATACCTCGATGATGGCCAGCACGCTGGAGACCGGGTCCATGCCCGAGCCGCCGTATTCCACCGGCACTTCGATGCCCATCAGGCCGTTTTCGCCCAGCAGCCGGATGTTCTCCAAGGGGTACTCGCCGGTGGCATCGAAATGCTCGGCGCTGGGGGCAATCTTCTCTTTGGCGATGCGACGCGCGACGTCCTGCAGCATCAGCTGCTCGTCGGAATAACTGAAATCCACAACACCCCTCCCAGGGTCTGATCAAGTTGCGATTGTAACCATCGTAGCCCCGTTCAGCCTATGCATCGCCTTGACCGAAACCGGCAACAAAGCCAAAATATCTCTATATCGCGATAGGTAGATATTTATGGATCTGGAAGACTGGTCAACCCGTCTGAAAGTGTTCGCCGATGCAACGCGTGTGCGCTTGCTGACCCTGCTGGAACAGGAAGAACTGACCGTGGCCGAGCTGTCGGCCATCACCACGCTGGCGCAGCCGCGTGTCTCCACCCACCTGGCGCGGCTCAAGGAAGCCGGCCTGGTCCGCGATCGTCGCGCCGGCGTCTCGGCGTATTACCGTTTCGACGAGGCGGCATTGGACGCTGCGCAGCGTGCATTGTGGCATGCCCTGAGCACCGGCAGCGACGATCCGCTGCTGCGCCAGGACGCCGAGCGCGTGCCGGCAGTGCTGGCCATGCGCGCCGCTGACCAGAACTGGGCCGACAGCGTCGCCGGTGACATGGAGCGCCATTACTCGCCGGGCCGCACCTGGGAAGCGATGGCGCGCAGCGCCCTGCCGCTGCTGGAAACCGGCGACGTGCTGGACATCGCCTCCGGCGACGGCGTGCTGGCCGAGCTGCTGGCCCCGCATGCACAGCGCTATGTCTGCATCGACACCAGCGCCCGCGTGGTGGCCGCCGCCAGCGAACGCCTGCGCAAGCTGCCCAATGTGGAAGTGCTGGAAGGCGACATGCACAAGCTGCCGTTCGCCGATGCCAGCTTCGACCTGGTGGTGCTGATGCACGCCCTCACCTACGCCAGCCAGCCGGCCAAGGCCGTGGCCGAGTGTGCACGCGTGCTGCGCCCGCAGGGCCGGCTGATGCTGTGCAGCCTGGCCCGCCATGAACACAAGGTCGCGGTCGAGGCCTATGGCCACGTCAACCTGGGTTTCACCGGCAAGGAGCTGCGCAAGTTCGTCGAGAAGGCCGGCCTGGAAGTCTCCAGCCTGGAGACCGTCACCCGCGAAAAGCGCCCGCCGCACTTCGAAGTGATCTCCCTGATCGCCCACCAACCCTGATCCACCTTTTCGGCCCGCCCTATGCAAGCCCTCCCCTGGCTACACCCCGATCGCGTCGGCAAGCTGCATGACGCCCTGGCCCAGCGCATCCTCATCATCGATGGCGCGATGGGCACCATGATCCAGCGCCATCGCCTGGAAGAAGGCGACTATCGGGGCGAACGCTTCGTCGACGGGTTCGACAGCCAGCACGTGCATGGGCCGTCCTGTGGGCACGACCTGAAGGGCAACAACGATCTGTTGCTGCTGACCCGGCCCGACGTCATCGCCGGCATCCACACCGCCTACCTGCAGGCCGGTGCCGACCTGGTCGAAACCAATACCTTCAACGCCACCTCGGTCAGCCAGGCCGACTATCACCTGGAACACCTGGTCTACGAGTTGAACAAGGCCGGCGCCCAGGTCGCGCGCCAGTGCTGTGACGCGGTGGAGGCGACCACGCCGGACAAGCCACGCTTCGTGATCGGCGTGCTGGGCCCGACCAGCCGCACCGCATCGATCAGCCCGGACGTGAACGACCCCGGCTTTCGCAACACCAGCTTCGACGAACTGCGCGCCACCTATCGCGAAGCCATCGAAGGCCTGATCGACGGCGGTGCCGATACCCTGATGGTGGAAACCATCTTCGACACGCTCAATGCCAAGGCCGCGCTGTTCGCCATCGAGGAAGTCTTCGATGCGCGCGGCGGGCGCCTGCCGATCATGATCTCCGGCACCATCACCGATGCCTCCGGCCGCACCCTGTCCGGGCAGACCGCCGAAGCCTTCTATGCCTCGGTCTCCCACAGCCAGCCGCTGTCGATCGGCTTCAACTGCGCGCTGGGTGCCACCGACATGCGTCCGCATGTGGAAACCCTGTCACAGGTCTCCACCGGCTACGTCAGCGCCCACCCCAATGCCGGCCTGCCCAACGCCTTCGGCGAGTACGACGAGACGCCCGAAGAAATGGCAGCCACGCTGAAGGAGTTCGCCCAATCCGGGCTGTTGAACCTGGTGGGCGGTTGCTGCGGCACTTCGCCCGATCACATCCATGCCATTGCCGAAGCCGTTGCGGGCTTGCCGCCGCGTGCGTTGCCATTGGCTGCAGACAAGGCCGCATGAGGAGGCAGCGATGAAGAAGATCCTGCTGGTCGGTGCCAGTGGCACCCTGGGCTCGGCGGTTGCACAGCATATGCGGCAACAGCATCAGGTCATCACCGCCTCGCGCTCGGACCCGCTGCACAGCGTCGATCTGGGCAGCGATGACAGCGTGATTGCGCTGCTGCAGACAGTGGGCGCAATCGATGCCATCGTCGCCACCACCGGCAGCGTCCACTTCGGGCCATTGCCGGAAATGAGCACGGCACAGTTCGCACAAGGGTTGCACGACAAGCTGCTGGGCCAGGTGCGTCTGGCCTTGCTCGGCCAGCACCATCTGCGTGACGGTGGCAGCATCACCTTGACCACCGGCATCCTCACCGAACAACCCATCGCCCAGGGCGCCAACGCCACCAGCGTCAATGCCGCCATCGAAGGTTTCGTCCGCGCCGCCGCCCTCGAATTGCCGCGCGGCCTGCGCATCAACGCGGTAAGCCCCAGCGTGCTGAGCGAAGCGCTGGATGCCTACGGCGACTTCTTCCCCGGCTTTGAACCGGTTTCCGCCGCCCGCGCCGCACTGGCCTACCAGCGCAGCATCGATGGCATCGCCAATGGACAGGTTTTCAAGGTCTGGTAATGAGCAACGACACCGCAACCCACTACACCCGCCTGTCCGGCCTGGAACCGCTGGTCATCACTCCTGACCTGTTGTTTATCAACGTCGGCGAGCGCACCAACGTCACCGGCAGTGCGCAGTTCCGCAAGCTGATCAAGGAAGAGCGCTACGAGGAAGCCGTGGACGTCGCCCGCCAGCAGGTGGCCAGTGGCGCGCAGATCCTCGACGTCAACATGGATGAAGGCCTGATCGATTCGGAGAAAGCGATGACCCGCTTCCTCAACCTGATCATGTCCGAGCCCGACATCGCGCGTATCCCGGTGATGGTCGACTCGTCCAAGTGGAGCGTGATCGAAGCCGGCCTGAAGTGCCTGCAGGGCAAGAGCGTGGTCAACTCGATCTCGCTGAAGGAAGGCGAAGCGGCCTTCATCGAACACGCCCGGCTGGTGCGCCGCTACGGCGCCGCCGCGGTGGTGATGGCCTTCGACGAAGTGGGCCAGGCCGATACCTGCGAACGCAAGGTGGAAATCTGCACCCGCGCCTACCGCATCCTCACCGAAGACGTGGGCTTTCCGCCGGAAGACATCATCTTCGATCCCAATATCTTTGCCGTGGCCACCGGCATCGAGGAACACGACAACTACGCGGTGGACTTCATCGAGGCCACCCGCATCATCAAGCGCACGCTGCCGCACTGCCATGTGTCCGGCGGCGTATCGAACGTGTCGTTCTCGTTCCGTGGCAACGAGACCGTGCGCCAGGCCATCCACTCGGTGTTCCTGTACCACGCCATCAAGGCCGGCATGGACATGGGCATCGTCAACGCCGGCGCCATGCCGATCTACGACCAGCTCGACCCGGAACTGCGCGGGCGCGTGGAGGACGTGATCCTCAACCGTCGTGCCGACGGCACCGAGCGCCTGCTGGAGATCGCCGAGCGCTACAAGGGCAAGAAGGGCGAGAAGAAGGTCGAAGACCTGGCTTGGCGCGAGCGCCCTGTGCGCGACCGCCTGGCCCATGCACTGGTCCACGGCCTGGACGCCTGGGTGGAGGAAGACACCGAGGAAGCCCGGCAGCAGGCCACCCGCCCGCTGGACGTGATCGAAGGCCCGCTGATGGACGGCATGAACGTGGTCGGCGACCTGTTTGGTGCCGGCAAGATGTTCCTGCCGCAGGTGGTGAAATCCGCGCGCGTGATGAAGAAGGCCGTGGCCTACCTGCTGCCCTTCATCGAGGAAGAGAAGGCACGCACTGGCGATGTCGGCAAGTCCAACGGCAAGATCATCATGGCCACGGTCAAGGGTGACGTGCATGACATCGGCAAGAACATCGTCGGTGTGGTGCTTGCCTGCAACAACTTCGAGGTGATCGACCTGGGCGTGATGGTGCCGGCGCAGAAGATCCTGGACGCCGCCCGCGCCGAGAACGCCGACATCATCGGCCTGTCTGGCCTGATCACGCCGTCTCTGGAGGAAATGAGCCACGTCGCCAGGGAAATGCAGCGGCAGGGCTTCGAGATGCCGCTGATGATCGGCGGTGCCACCACTTCGCGCGCACACACCGCCCTGAAGATCGATCCGTTCTACAGCGCACCCACGGTGTGGGTGAAGGACGCCTCGCGTGCGGTAGGTGTTGCGCAGTCGCTGATCTCGCGCGAGTTACGCGACAGCTTTGTCGCCGCCAACGACGCCGACTACGCCGATATCCGCCAGCGTCACCGCAACCGTGGCGACGCCAAGCGTCTGGTATCGCTGGAGCATGCACGCGGCCAGCGTTTCACCTGCGACTGGAGCCAGTACACCCCGCCGACGCCGAACCAGCCGGGCGTGCATGTCTTTGACAACTATCCGCTGGAAGACCTGCTGCCGGTGATCGACTGGACGCCGTTCTTCCAGGCCTGGGAACTGGCAGGCAAGTACCCGGCCATCCTCACCGATGAGATCGTGGGCCCGCAGGCCAGTGATCTGTTCGCCGATGCGCAGGCGATGTTGAAGCGGATCGTGGATGGGAAGTGGCTGACGGCACGGGCCGTATTTGGGATCTGGCCGGCGAATAGCGATGGCGACGATGTACTGGTATCCCTTCTCCCACCGGGAGAAGGTGCCCGAAGGGCGGATGAGGGCGCGGCATGCCAACCATCTCTCAACCCTCGTACCCTCACCCCAACCCCCGCTCCGCGCCCCGGCCCTTGCGCTGGCGCAAGGGCGTTCGAGGAGCAACGAACCAATGGTTCGTCAGCTGCTCCTCTCACCCCGGAGGGAGAGGGGCTTGAGCAAGAAACCCTGCACTTCCTGCGCCAGCAGGTCGACAAGCCGGCCGAGCGCCCGGACTTCTGCCTGGCCGATTTCATCGCGCCCGCAGACAGCGGCAAGCAGGACTGGATCGGCGCCTTCGCGGTTACCGCCGGCATCGGCATCGATGAACACGTTGCCCGCTTCGAAGCCGACCACGACGACTACAACGCCATCCTGCTCAAGGCCCTGGCCGACCGCTTGGCCGAAGCCCTGGCCGAGCGCCTGCACCAGCGCGTACGCACGGAATTCTGGGGCTATGCCAAGGACGAGCAGCTCGACAATGAGGCCTTGATCGCCGAGAAATACAGCGGCATCCGCCCGGCCCCAGGCTACCCGGCCTGCCCCGAACACAGCGAGAAGCAGACCCTGTTCCAACTGCTCGACGCCGAGGGCATTGGCATGTCGCTGACCGAAAGCTTCGCCATGCTGCCCACCGCCGCGGTATCCGGTTATTACTTCAGCCACCCGCAGAGCCAGTACTTCGTGGTCGGCCGGGTATCGCGCGAACAGGTCACCGATTACGCCAGGCGCAAGGGCGTGGAGCGCGCGCAGGTGGAGCGCTGGCTGGCCTCCAACCTGGACTACGATCCGGAGTGATCCGCCGCTGCCGGTGCGCACAGGCGCGCTGGCAGCCACTATCCTGCAGCCATCCTCCCAGGCGCCCTGCCCCATGCAAAGCCGCAATGCAGAGCTGATCCGCAAGCACGCCGCGCCAGGCCGCATCGGCCTGTGCGGCACCGACGACTGGGTGGGCAAGGCCATCCGCAAGGCACAGGCACCGCTCACCCAGGATGGCCATCGCAGCCTGTGGTCGCACGCCTTCCTGTTCAGCGAGCAACGCCTGGACGGCCATTGGTGGGTCCTGGAATCGGACCTGGACCTGCGCAATCGCCAGCTCCGCCTCGGCGCGCAGGAGAACCGCGCCGATCGTTACTTCGACGATGAAGCCTTCCCCAACCTGGCCATCCTCGATTTCGGCCTGGATGCGGCACAAACCCACAAGGTGCAGGTAGCCGCGCTGGACCTGCTGTCCGGCCTGTCCAGCTATTCGCTCAGCGAGCTGGTCGGCACCTTGTTCGCCATGCACAGCACCCGCCTGCGTCGGCGCAGCAACCTGCTGTCCAAGGAAGGCGCGCTGTACTGCTCGGCGATGGTGCAGCACTGCTATGCCGCTGCCGGCATCGACCTGATGCCCGGCGTGCACGGCAAGAACGTCGCGCCGCAGGACATCTACGACTCGGCCCTGCCGCACGGCACCCATTCACTGATCCGCGACCTGGGCATTTCCAGCCTGCGCCGCTTCACCCACAGCGCCAAGGAACTGCTGGATACGCCGGTCGAAGACCTGTTCTGAGGCAACGCACTCAGCCCGGTGCGCCGTCCTGCGCCAGCATTTCAATCAGCAAGGCCGCCAACGCCTTGGCCTCCGGATCGGCCGAGGGCCGGTGCAGCAGCGCAAGCTCGATGCCGTCAATCGTCGGCAAGCCGCTGTCGGCGCCCAGTACCACATGGCCACTGCTGACCGCACGCGCAGGCAGCAGGCTGATGCCCAGCCCATCACAGACCGCGGACTGGATGCCGCCGAGGCTGGAGCTGGTGAAGCTGATCCGCCAGCGTCGGCCCAGGCCTTCGATCGCGTCGATCATGTCTTCCCGATACATGCCTCGCGGCGGGAACGCCACCAGCGGCACTGGCTCAAGCGCATAAGCAGGACTCGATGCACTGTCCACCCAGCACATCGGCTCGGGCCAGCAGGCCACCGCCTCGCGACTGCCCCGCCGCTGCTTGACCAGGATCAGGTCGAGCTCGCCGCGTTCATAGCCTTCCGCCAACGCCCGGCTCAGGCCGCTGCTGACCTCCAGCTTGACCCGCGGATGCAGCCGGCTGAACTCGGCCAGCACGCGCGTGGTGCGGCCGGCGGCGAAGTCCTCAGGCACACCCAGCCGGATCACGGTGGCGGCACCGCTGCCGGACAATACTTCGCCCAGCTGTTCGTTCAAGGACAGCATGCGCCGCGCATAGCCGAGCACGGTCTCACCGATATCGGTCGGCCGCACATCGCGCACCCCACGGTCCAGCAGGCGGTGCCCGGCCAGATCTTCCAGCCGCCGCAGCTTCTGGCTGATGGTGGACTGGGTGGAATGCAGGCGCGCCGCTGCTGCGGTGAAACTGCCGCAATCGGCCACCATCACCAGCGCCCGCAACAGATCCAGATCGAAATAGGCCCTATTTGTTTTTGGAATGGAATCGACCATTACATTTAATTTTACGATAGCTCTATCCACTTGTAGCATCGCCTGCAGGCTCGGGCAAACACCGCAGCCACGCCGCAGCACATGAACTGGAACAAAGGCAGGCAATGATCGTGAACAACTGGATGGCTGCCCCGGCCTTGGCCGCAACCCTGCTCACTTCCTGCAGCGCCAGCAGTGGCGCGATTGCAGCGGAACAGCTGCAGCAGGCAGCGGAGAAAGGCGACAGCCGCCGCGTCGAGGCCCTGCTGGGCCAGGGTGCCGACATCGACAACCGCGATGCCGATGGACGCACCCCCTTGCTGATCGCCGTTCGTGCGAAACAGATCGAAGCCGCTCGGGCACTGATCGACGCAGGCGCCGACGTCAACGCCAAGGACCGGATGCAGGACAGCCCCTACCTCTATGCCGGCGCCAGCGGGCAGAACGAGATCCTGCGCATGACCCTGGCCCACGGCGCCGACCTGCGCAGCACCAACCGCTACGGCGGCACCGCCCTGATACCGGCGGCCGAGCGCGGCCACGTCGCCACGGTGCAGTTGCTGATCGAGGCCGGTGTGCACGTCGACCACATCAACAACCTCGGTTGGACCGCCTTGCTGGAGACCGTCATCCTCGGTGATGGCAGTTCGCGCTATGTCGACATCACCCGCCTGCTGATCGCCGCCGGCGCCGACGTCAACCTCGCCGACGCAGAGGGCGTCACCCCGCTGGCGCACGCCCGGCAGCGGGGCCAACACGTGATCGAGGACCTGCTGCGCAAGACCGGCGCCCACTGAACCCCGCCCTGTCATCGCCCCACACGGCAATCGCTTACCACTGGAACCTCCTGATGAAGAACACCCTCGGTCTGCTGCTGACGACACTGGCAGCCAGCATCTCCCCCGCCATCGCCACGCCCTCCCAGGCCGATGTCGTGATCCGCCACGCTACCGTGATCGATGTCGAGCAGGGCCGCGCCGTGCCCGCGCAGACGGTGGCGATCCGTGACGGCAGCATCGTTGCAGTAACCGACGACGCAGGCGCAGGCGCGCAGTGGCAGGCCAGCACCACCATCGACGGACGTGGTCGCTACCTGATCCCCGGGCTGTGGGACATGCACGTGCACTTCGGTGGCGGCCCTGCGCTGATCGAGGAGAACAAGGCCCTGCTGCCGCTGTATGTGGCCCATGGCATCACCACCGTGCGCGATGCCTCCGGCGATCTCGCCGAACAGGTGCTGTCCTGGCGCGGGCAGATTGCCAGCGGCCAACTGTTCGGGCCGCAGCTGTTCACCTCCGGCGCCAAGATCGAAGGCCTGGCACCGGTATGGAAAGGCACGCTTGAAGCCGGTGACAAGGCCGGTGTGGATGCCGCCCTGGACCGCGAGCAGCGCGACCAGGTCGATTTCGTGAAAATCACCGACAGCACGCTGAAGCCGGAGCTGTTCCTGTACGCCGTCAGCCAGGCCAAGGCGCGCGGCCTGCGCAGCTCGGGCCATGTACCGATGGCGCTGACCGTGGGCCAGGCCATCGAGGCCGGCATGAGCTCGATCGAGCACCTGGACTACGCCTTCAAGGCCGGAGTCAAGGACGAGGCTGCGATCGCCGCCGATTTCGCCGCCGGCCGCATCGACCGCGCCGAAGCCAACCGCAGGCTGCATGCCGGCTTCGACCGCGCCACCGCCATGGCGGCCTACCGCCGCTTTGCCGAACTCGGTGTCGCCGTGACCCCGACGCTGGATGGCGGCCGCATCATCGACTTCCTCGATGTCGAACCTCACGACAACGATCCCTACCTGGCCTACATCGGCCCGGGCCTGCGTGATACCTATGCCTGGCGCGTGGAGCGCGCGGCCAAGGCCACGCCCGCGCAGATCGAGGCCCGTCACGCCCATTACGCGCAGGTGGCCGCCGTGTTGCCGATGCTGCAGGAAGCCGGCGTGCACATCATGGCCGGCACAGATGCGGGCTTTCTGAACTCCTACAACTTCCCCGGCATCGGCCTGCACAACGAGCTGGCGCTGTATGTGCGCGAAGGGCTGACGCCGCCGCAGGTGTTGCAATCGGCTACCCGCGCCGGCCCGGCCTGGTTCGGCAAGCTGGACCGCTACGGCGCCGTTGCCGCAGGCAAGGCCGCCGACCTGGTGCTGCTGGACCGCAACCCGCTGCAGGACATCACCGCCACCCGCGCGATCAATACCGTGGTGATGCGCGGCAAGGTCTATGACCGCGCCGCACTGGACGCGATGTTGGCCCAGACCAAGGCCCAGGTCGCCGAGTGGAACGCGCAGGCCAAGCCCTGAAGGATGCGCCCTGGCCGTTCATCGGCGTGGCAGCTAGCGTAGCCCGGGTAAGCGCAGCGCACCCGGGGCTGCCATTGCCGCGACGCCAGCGCCCCTTGTCGAATCCGACTCCCCGAAGGCGTTGCGCTTGCCGATGCGGGATCAACGACGCGCAGGCCTGCATCCCGCGAACTGCCATCGGGTGCCGGCAAAAGGCACAATAGGCGGCAGCGGCACACACCGCTTCCCCCTTTGTCTGCCCAGCGCGTCCCGCGCATCTCCATGACGTCCGTTGCCCTGCCATCGCAGGCCGTGCCTACCGCACGGCTGTCGAGCTTCTACTTCTTCTATTACGCCGCGCTGGGTGCCTTCACGCCGTACTGGAGCCTGTACCTGCAATCACGTGAGATGAGCATCACCGCCATCAGCGTGATGATGAGCCTGTGGTATGCCACGCGTGTGGTTGCCCCCAGCACCTGGACCTCGCTGGCGGCGGTATCGCCCCACCCGATCCGCTGGCTGCGGATCGGCTGCGTGCTCACCATTGCCTGCTTCGCCGGCTTCCTGGTGCCCGCCCCACCGTGGACGCTGTATGCGGTGATGATCGCGTTCTGCTTCTTCTACAACGCGGTGATGCCGCAGTTCGAGTCCATCACCCTCACCCACCTGGGCGCGGACAGCCATCGCTACGGCATGATCCGGGTCTGGGGTTCACTGGGCTTCATCGCCGTGGTCACCCTGTTCGGCTGGCTGATCGAAAAGCATGGCGCCAGCCGCTTGCCCTGGATGATGTTGCCGCTGTTCGTGCTGATGACCGGCTCGGCCTTCCTCAACCGCTATGCGCGCAACATCGGTACGCACAGCCATCACGACGGCGGCTTCTGGGGCATCGTGCGGCAGAAGCCGGTGCTGGCGTTCTTCATCGCCGCCTTCCTGGAACAGCTCTCGTTCGGGCCGTATTACACGTTCTTCTCGCTGTACATGGACCAGCACGGCTACAGCACCTCGCTGCTGGGGCTGATGTGGACGGTGGGCGTGGTCTTCGAGGTGGCGGTGTTCTTCCTGATCGCCGGCTTCTTCCGCCGCTGGGATGCCAGCTGGCTGCTGATCATCTCCATGGCCAGCGCCGCGCTGCGCTGGTGGGTCACCGCGCTGTGGCCGGAGAACCTGCCGGTGATGCTGATCGCGCAGACCACCCATTGCCTGGGCTTTGCCGCATTCTTCGCCTCGGCCATGCAGCTGCTGGCGCGCTACTTCCCGGGCAACCTCAACGGCCACGGCCAGGGCCTGTTCTATGGTTTCTCGTCCGGCCTGGGCGGCGTGCTGGGCGCGCTGATCGCCGGCCAGCTATGGCAGTTCGGCGACGGCAAGGTGGCCTTCATCGCCGGCGGCTTCTTCGCCCTGCTGGGTTCGGTGATTGCTTGGTATTGGCTGCCACCTTCACGCCAGGCGCGCCGCGCTGGCCAGGCCGCAGCCGAGGCCCACGGTTGATGACGCAAGGTCACCTGCGGCTGCAACCCGCCGCGCTCTAAAGTACGAGCGAACCTGTCTTCATTGCAGCAGCGGCCAATTACCCAGCGCTGACCGCAACAGCATGCAACTCAGTGCTGGCCTTGCTGCAGCATTGCGCGGAACGCCGGCAACAGCACCCGGTTGCCCTGCCCGCTCAGATGGTCTCCGTCGAAATACAACGGCCTGCCCTCGGCAGCGGGGCCACAGACCTTGCCCGGGCATAGCACCGGCAACGGGTCCCAGACCACCGCCCCCGGCAAGGCCCGGGACAGTTGCTGCAGGCTGGCCACGGCCGGTGCCCGCAGGGTTTCCATTTCGGCGCGCGTAATCGTCGAGCCATTGGCACAGATCGGATTGTGCCGGTTGAACACATCCGAACAACGGAAGGGCGGCGCTGGCAGAACCGGCTTGGGCGCCTCCAGCACAATCCGCAGCCCTCGCCCGGCCAAAGGCTGCAGCTGCGCGGCAACGCTCCGCAGCTCCGCCTGCCGCTGTGCTGCGACAGCGGGATCGGCTGCCGCCGCAAACGCCTGCTGCCGGTCCAGCAACCGGTCCTGGTCCACCAAGCGCGGCACGCGCAGGCCGGGCAGGAACAACACATCACCGGGGCGTGCCTGCTGGGCCACATCGGCCAACGCATCGCGCAGATAGCCCTCACAGCCTGCCGCCTGCCAGCCTTGCAGACCCAGCAGCACGCAACCACCTGCGCCGTACAGGTGAACCTGGCCGCCGTCCAACAAGGCCACGCGGCGCAGCATCTCGGTATAGCCCAGGGCGTGCGAATCACCAATCACGAACAGGCGCCTGCTGGTGCCCGCCGGCATCGCACACTGTCCCCGCTCGAACACCTGCGCCTGACCGCCTGTGAACGCCTGCCGGGAGACCGCCAATTCGCACTGCGGGAACTCCTTGCCCAACCCCTTGGCATACGGGTACCAATCCTGCGGATGCCGGCTGACCGTGCTTGCCGAGATGTACTTGGCCGCTTTCTCAAGCTGCCGGTGCAGGCCCATGCCCAGCAACAGAACCAGCAGCCCACCCACCACCCAGCGCAGGTCGCTTGCCCGCCACCGCTTGCCATAGCGCAGCGGCTGCTCCACCCAGCGCCACGACACCCATGCCAACAGCACGGTGCACAGCAGCGCCAGCAGCGCGTTGAGTGCGGAATCCAGGCCCACGGTCCAGCGGAACAACACGAACACCGGCCAATGCCACAGATACAGCGAGTACGAAAGGCGGCCGATCTTCACCACCGGACGCAGCGCAAGCGCCTGTCCGATCCAGCTGCCGGCGTGGGATTGCAGCGCGCCCAGCAGGGCCAGCGTGCCCAACACCGGCCACAGCCCATCGATCCAGGGCGAATGTCCAGCGCGCGCCGCCCACAGCCCGTAACCCAACAGGCCAAGGCCAAGCAGTTGCACCGGCAGCTGCCAGCTACCCGCGGCGGATGGCGTCCCGGCGCGCGCGCCGCGCATGTCCAGCAACTGGAACAACAACACGCCGGCACCGAGTTGCCAGAAACGCGTGGTGGTCTGGTAGAAGGCTTCCACCTCATGCCCGCCCTGCAGCGCGCGGCTCACCGCAAACGCCAGCGACACGCCGCTTGCCAGCGCGAACAAGCCCATCGACAGCGCGCGCCCACGCCCGCCGCCACGCCACGCGAGGAACAGCAGCGGGAACAACAGGTAGAACTGCTCTTCCACACCCAATGACCAGGTGTGGGTATAGGGATTGAATTCGCTGCGGGGTGAAAAATAGTCGTTGCCGGTGCCGGCCAACACCCAGTTGCTGAGCCCGACAAAGGCCATGCGAGCCGTCTTGCCGCTGGTTTCGCTCAGCCAGGATTCGGGAATGAACAGTGCGCTCAACAAGCCCGTTGCCAACAGGCAGACCAGCAAAGCCGGCATGATCCGGCGCATGCGCCGCGCATAGAAGGCCAACGCCCCCCGCCAACCCAAGGGCGCGCTTGAGCGCGCCACCGAGGCACTGACCACGAAGCCCGAGATGACGAAGAACACGTCGACACCGGTGAAGCCACCAGGCAACCAGGCCGGATTGAGGTGGTAGGCGATCACCGCCAGCACGGCGATGGCACGCAGGCCATCGATATGGGGGAAATATCCGTCGTGTCTCGGCTGGCCCTGCATTGCCCCCTCCCTTCAAGAAAGCGGGCGCCATCGGCGCCCGTTTATCCATCCATCAATCAGCTGGTACTTACCAGACCAGATCGTCCGGCACCTGGTAGGCGGGGTCGGCGTAGGGATCATCCTGCACCGGCGCGTTCGGGTCCACCTTCAAGGCCACCGACGCGGCGAACACCTGCTCTGCCTCGGCCAGCACGGCAGCGGTCACCAGCAGGTAACGCCCATTCTGCTGCAGCACGCCAAGCTCACCAGCGTTGAGCGCCTTCAACTGATCGGCGTTGACGTAGATGCGCTTGATCTTGCCGCCGTAAGGGAAATGACGGGCGATATCGGCATTGGGGTCATTCAGCCCCTTGTCCTTGATCAGCTCGTCAAGCTTGGCGCGTGCTTCGCGGCGCAGGCGTGCTTCTTCCTGCTTCTGCCGCTCGGCCTCGATGCGCTCGTCCTTTTCCTTCTGCGCACGGATCGCATAGGCCTTGGCCAAGTCGATGTCTTCCTGCGAACGCGGCTTGCGCGGACCTTGCTGGGGACGGCCCTGGCCGGGCTTGCCCTGTGGACGCGGCTTGTCCTGCTGACCCGCCTTGGCGGCATGGCCAGGCTTGCCTGCATGGGTCTTTGCTGCGCCTTGCTTGCCCTGCAGCCGGCCATCGCGGCGCGGCTCGGGCTTGCGCTCGGGTTTGGGAACGGGCTTGAAACCCAGCCCAAGGAGCTGGTCGCGGAGAGTATCGCTCATGGTCAATGCTGTCTGCTTGTATCAGTAGTGCGGGGGCGGCGGTTCGCTGGCAGCGTCGGCGTTCAGTGCCGAACGCACCTTGCCCAGGTCTTCCAACAGGACGCGCAATACGTCGGTATTACGCGAACCTTCCATGCGCGCATCGGCCAAGGCTTCGCTGAGCTCGGCCAAAGCCTGTTCCTGGAAGGAAACACGCATTTCAAGTTCGATGAGTCGCTCTTCCAGCGCCTGCTCGCGGGCGCTGGGGATCAGGTCATGCTGCATGGACTGAACGCCCCCGGCCGATGCCGTAATAAGCCAGGCCAGCCGCTTCAATCTCGGCCGGCTCGTAAAGGTTGCGCCCGTCAAACACCACCGCATCGCCCAATGCTTCGCGCATGCGCGTGAAGTCAGGGCTGCGGAACTGCTTCCATTCGGTGACCACCACCAGCGCATCAGCACCCTGCAGGGCATCGAAGGCCGAGTCACAGAAGGTCAGGTCGTCTCGCTCGCCGAAGATGCGACGCGCCTCGTCCATGGCTTCCGGGTCATAGACACGCACCTTGGCGCCACCTTCCCACAGCTGGGCGAGCACGCGCCGGCTGGGGGCCTCGCGCATGTCGTCGGTGTTGGGCTTGAAGGCCAGGCCCCAGACGGCGAACGTCTTGCCACGGATGCCCTCATCCTCGCCGCGGTCGTAGTGACGCTGCACCAGCTCGAACAAATGCCCCTTCTGTGCGGCGTTGACGGCTTCCACCGCATCCAGCAGTTTCGGCTGATGGCCGTACTGGGCAGCGGTGCGGGCCAGCGCCTGCACGTCCTTGGGGAAGCAGGAACCGCCGTAACCGGCACCTGGGTAGATGAAGTGCCAACCAATGCGCGGGTCCGAACCGATACCCTGGCGCACCTGCTCGATATCGGCCCCCACGCGCTCGGCGATGTTGGCGATCTCGTTCATGAAGCTGATCTTGGTGGCCAGCATGGCGTTGGCCGCGTACTTGGTCAGTTCCGCCGAACGCACGTCCATCTCCACCACGCGGTCGCGGTTGCGATTGAACGGTGCATACAGCCGACGCAGCGTCGCTGCGGCCTGGGCATTGCGTGCACCAATGACAATACGGTCAGGGCGCATGCAATCGGCCACCGCGTCACCTTCCTTGAGGAACTCAGGGTTGGAGACCACGTCGAACGCGATCTGCTGGCTGCGGGCAGCCAGCGCGTCGCTGATGGCCGCCTGCACCTTGTCGGCGGTGCCTACCGGCACCGTCGACTTGTTGACCACCACCGCAGGCCGCTGCAGGTGGCTGCCGATGGTACGGGCCACCGCCAGCACATACTGCAGGTCGGCACTGCCGTCCTCGTCGGGCGGCGTGCCAACGGCGATGAAGATCACCTCGCCGTGTTCGATGGCCTTGGCAGCATCGGTGGTGAAGACCAGGCGCCCTGCGGCGTGGTTGGCCTTCACCAGCGGCTCCAGCCCCGGCTCATAGATCGGAATGATGCCCCGCTCCAGCCCGTTGACCTTGGCCTGGTCGATATCGACACAGACCACGTCATGGCCCACTTCGGCCAGGCAGGTCCCGGTAACAAGGCCCACATAACCGGTACCAAAAATAGCTACGCGCATGGCAACAACCGCTCCGAGGCGAATGGATTACTTCTCGACGCCCAGCAGCTCGACGTCAAAGGTCAGCGTGGCATTCGGGCCGATCGGACCACCCGGGGTGCCGTTTTCGCCGTAGGCCAGCTCACCGGGGATCCAGAAGCGGTACTTCGCGCCCACCGGCATCAGGCCAACGCCCTCGGTCCAGCCCTTGATCACCTGGTCCAGGCCAAAGGTGATCGGCTCGCCGCGCTGGTAGCTGCTGTCGAACACGGTGCCATCCAGCAGCTTGCCTTCGTAGTTGACGCGCACACGGCTGGTCGGTGCCGGGTGCTCACCGCTGCCGGCGCGGATCACCTGGTACTGCAGGCCCGAGGCAGTGGTCACCACGCCCGGCTGGGTCTTGTTCTTGGCCAGGAAGGCATTGCCCTCTTCGCGGTTCTTGCCCGCCACCGCCGACTGCTTGGCGGTGCTGAAGGCCTGCAGCGCGGCCTTGGCCTGCTGGTGGTCCATCAGCGGGGTGCCCTTGCTGAAGATGGTGCTGATGGCCTGGAACACCGAATCCAGATCGATCTCATCCTTGATCGGCGCCAGCGACGGGCCCACGGCATAGCTGCCCAGCATCAGGCCGACCTTTTCACGGTCGACGGACGGCGGCTGGCTGCCCGGGGCCATGCCCGGCACCTGCTGGCCGGAGCGGGCCATCATCACCGTACGCAGGGCCTGGTCGGTCTTCTGCGCATCTTCCTGCGACAGCAGCGGCTGGCCGCCGGCAAAGGCATTCTCGATGCCGCGGCGCAGTGCTGCCACGTCCACTTCCGAAGCGATCGGCTCAAACGAGCTGGCAACGTCAACGCCGATGGCGTAACCGATTTTTTCACGATCCGAGGTCAAAACAGACTTCTCCTTGGTTGCCGCCGGAGCGGCAGGTTGTTGCGACAGCACGACCCCTGGGGCTGCCATCGCCAGAATCAGAAGCGACGCCACTGCGCCACGCTTTCCCATCTTCATTCGCTGCTTTCCTGGATAGTGAACAGACGCCACCGGTGGCGCGAGGGGCGACATTGTCGCATGCACGCCGCAGATGTCGAGGTAGGTCAGTGCCGGGGCACGGGCGCGGCAAGTTCGCGTTCAATGGCCGCGCGCAGCTCCGGGTCGTCCGGCCGCACCTTGCTGGGAAACTGGGCAACCACCCGGCCATCGCGGGAAATCAAATACTTGTGGAAGTTCCAGGCCGGCGCCACGCCGGTGGCACGGGTCAGGTCACGATACAACGGCGTTGCTTCCTCACCCACCACATGCACTTTCTCGAACATGGGGAACTTGACCCCATAGGTAAGGGTGCAGAACTCCTGGATCTGCGCCTCGGTGCCCGGTTCCTGGCCCTTGAAGTCGTTGGACGGAAAACCGAGCACCGCAAACCCGCGCGGCGACAACGTCTGCTGCAGCGCCTCCAGACCTTCGTACTGCGGCGTGAATCCGCATTTGGAAGCGGTGTTGACGATCAGCAGCACTTTGCCGCCATAGCTCTGATTCAGGTTTACCTGCCCCTGGCCCGCCAAGGGGCGGAAGCTGCGTTCAAGCAAAGGCCCCGCCCAAGCACTGCCCGCCAGTCCAATCCCCGCAGCAATAACCATTGCAATCAGTGAATTACGCATTTTCATCATTCCACTCCCGGACCTCGTTGTAGCCCTGCACGGCATAGGCCATCAGTTGGGTGTAACAAAAGTTGCAAGTTGCCGTGTCGGTGTTATAGTTGCATACAACACCAGCCACCCTACACAGGGAGCCGCGATGAACCTCAAGCATGGCAGACACACACTGCACGCCCTGGTTACCGCCAGCGCCTTGCTGTTGCTCGGTTGTACGGCCCCTGTTGGCAGCGGTCGCACCGATGCCGGCGATTATGCCGCCGAGCTGGCTGGTGGTGAGCAGGATGCGAACGATCAACCCAAAGCGAAACGGCAGGCCCGGCGGATGCGGACCAGTCTTTCACTGCCTTACTTCTCTTTCGCACCGTCGCTGAACCCGCGGAGCTGACTCATGACCGATATCACGTGGAGCGATGGCGCTCCCATTTACCGCCAGCTCAAGGATCGCGTCATCGCGATGATGCTGGACGGCCTGTTGAAGCCGGGCGATGCCCTGCCCTCGGTACGCCAGGTGGCGGCCGAGTACCAGTTGAACCCGATCACGGTATCGCGCGCCTACCAGGAGTTGGCCGACGAGAACCTGGTCGAGAAGCGTCGCGGCCTGGGCATGTTCATGACCGAGGAGGCCGCGCAGAAGTTGCGCGGCAACGAACGCGAGCGCTTTCTCAATGAAGAATGGCCGGCCGTACTGGAGCGCATCCAGCGCCTGGGCCTGACCATGAAAGATTTGCTGCCACCGGGGACCACTCTATGAACGCCGCCGTCGAAGCCGTCGTTTCCGCCCAGGGCCTGCGCAAGGCCTACAAGCAGAAACCCGCACTGGACAACACCAGCTTCAGCATTGAACCGGGTCGCATCGTCGGCCTGATCGGCCCCAATGGCGCCGGCAAGACCACCGCGCTGAAGGCCATGCTCGGCCTGACCGCGTTCGAGGGCGAGCTGCGCGTACTGGGCATGGACCCGCGCACCCAGCGCAATGCCTTGATGAACGATGTCTGCTTCATCGCCGACGTTGCGGTGCTGCCGCGCTGGCTGCGGGTCAAGGAAGCCATCGACTTTGTCGCCGGTGTGCACCCGCGCTTCGACCGCGTCCGCTGCGAGCGCTTCCTGGCCAACACCAAGCTGCAGCCAAAGCAGCGCGTGCGCGAGCTGTCCAAGGGCATGGTGGTGCAGCTGCACCTGGCCCTGGTGATGGCCATCGACGCCAAGGTGCTGGTGCTGGACGAACCCACCCTGGGCCTGGATATCATGTACCGCAAGGAGTTCTACCAGCGCCTGCTGGAGGATTACTTCGACGAACAGAAGACCATCATCATCACCACCCACCAGGTGGAAGAAATCGAGCACATCCTCACCGACGTGCTGTTCATCCGCGATGGCCGCATCGTGCTCTCCACCGACATGGAGACCCTGGCCGAGCGCTACACCGAGCTGCTGGCCTCGGCCGAGACCCTGGACGCGGCCCGCGCGCTGGGCCCGATCGACGAACGCGCCCTGCCCTTCGGCAAGACCGTGCTGCTCTACGACGGCGTCGACCGCAGCCGCATCGCCGCCCTGGGCGAAACCCGCAACCCCGGCCTGGCCGATCTGTTCGTGGCCACCATGAAGGGAACCTACGCATGAACGCCGTCAACCACATCACCCCGCTGCGCAAGTTCAAGTGGCTGCTCAAGCGCGAATACTGGGAAAACCGCGGCGGCTTCCTGTGGGCACCGCTGATCGCCGGCGGCGTCTCGCTGCTGCTGTCGCTGATGGCCATCGTCGGTGGCCTGTGGGCGGCCAACCGGGCGGCCAGGAACGGCGATCTGCATATCAATGGCGTCAACGTCAACGGTCTGGACCTGCAGATGCTGACCTCGCAGATGACGCCCGAGGACATGGGCAAGTGGGCCGACGGGATGAACTTCACCCTGCTGCTCAGCGGCGGCTGGCCCTTCATCGTGCTGGGCTTCGTGGTGTTCTTCTATTGCCTGGGCGCGCTGTATGACGACCGCCGCGACCGCAGCGTGCTGTTCTGGAAGTCGATGCCGCTGTCCGATACCCAGACCGTGCTGTCCAAGCTGACCAGTGCCCTGCTGGTGGCGCCGCTGCTGGCCACCCTGCTGGCGATCGCCACCATGCTGTGCTTCATGCTGATCATCAGCATCGTGGTGCTTGCCCACGGTGGCAACCCGATAACCCTGATCTGGGGCCCGGGCAACCCGCTGAGCATGGCCGCCGGCTTCATCTCCCGCATCCCGGTGTACGCACTGTGGGCGCTGCCCACTGCCGGCTGGCTGTTGTTGTGCTCGTCCTGGGCCAAGAGCAAGCCCTTCCTGTGGGCGGTCATGCTGCCCGTGTTTGCCGGCATCATCGTCAGCTGGTTCGGCATGATGAAGCTGTTCGGCCTCAATGCCGGCTGGTTCTGGGGCCATGTCGTCGGCCGCCTGCTGCTGGGCACCGCGCCAGGCATCGACCTGGCCTACAACGCCAAGGACGTCAGCGGGCACAAGCTGCAAACGATGGTCAACGGCTTTTCGCCCGAGGTGCTGTTCGCATCGCTGGCCACCCCGGAGTTGTGGATCGGTGCCGCGGTCGGCGTAGTGTTCATCGTGCTGGCCATCTGGCTGCGCCAGCGTCGCGACGAAATCTGATTCTGCAAACGCAAACACGAGGATTCCTGATGAAGATCACCCCCGTCCTGCTCGCCCTCGGCCTGTTGCCCGGTGCCGCCTTTGCCGAGGACCATTGCAAGTTCAGCCAGCCCCAGGCCATGGACCTGCAGCTGGCCGGCGCCAAAGCCGTCGTCTTCGAGGTCAACAGCCACGACCTGCGCCTGCAGGCCAGCCCCGGTGCCAAGGCCGCGCTCAGCGGGCGCGCCTGCGCCTCCACCCAGGACATGCTGTCCCAGCTCTCACTGAGCCAGCAGAAGGTGGGCGACAAGCTGGTAGTCACCCTCAAGCGCGAAAGCCGCGGTTTGAACATCAACCTCAGCGGCAATACCTATGCCTACCTGGACCTGACCGGCACGCTGCCGGACAACATCCTGGTCCAGCTGAAGGTCGGCTCGGGCGATGCGGCGCTGACCGGCGCTGATTCGATGAGCGCCGACGTAGGCTCCGGTGACGTGGTTGCGCGCGACATCAAGGGCTTGGCCACCGCTGCGGTGGGCTCGGGTGACGTCGAACTGCACAATGTCGGTTCGACCTATGTCGTGTCGGTCGGCTCGGGCGACGTCAAGGTCAACGGCGTGCGTGGCGATGCGCGCGTCGGCAGCGTCGGCTCCGGTGACATTGAACTGCACGGCGTGCAGGGCACGGTGCGGGTTGAAAGCATCGGCTCAGGCGACGTCGATGTACGCGATGCCGGCGGTGCGGTAAGCCTGGGTTCGCTGGGCTCCGGCGATTTCGAAGTGCGCGGTGCCGCCAGCCTGACGGTGGACCGCGTCGGCAGCGGCTCGGTGAACCATACCGGCATCCGCGGCGCCGTCGACCTGCCCAAGAAGCGCTGACTCCTTCCCTGACGCAACGGAACGCATGCCATGAAGATCCTCAACGCCTCCCTGCTTGCCCTGGCCCTGGCCCTGCCCCTCAGCGCCTGTGGTGAACGCCCGCAGGCCAATGACACCAGCGGTGAAACCACGCTGGGCCAGAAGGTGCGCGAAGCAACCAACGACGCCCGCAAGAAGATGCAGGAAGGCAACATCAGCATCACCAGCGATGGCGCCAAGGTCGAGATCGCCCCCAACGGCGACCTGCTGATCAACAACACGGCCGTGGCCCTGAACGACAGCCAGCGTGCCATCACCCAGCAGTACCGCAAGCAGATGATCAGCATCGCCGAGGCCGGCATCGAGATCGGCGTGCAGGGCGCCAATCTGGGTAGCCGCGCCGCCGGTGAAGCCATCAAGGGCCTGCTGTCCGGCAATACCGACCAGATCGAACAGCGGGTCAATGCCGAGGCCGAGAAAATCAAGGCCAGCGCCAACCAGCTGTGTGACCAGTTGCCGGCCCTGATGGCCACCCAGCAGCAGCTGGCGGCAGCGGTTCCGGAGTTCAAGCCCTACGCGAAGATGGACCAGGGCGACATCGACGACTGCCGTGCCGGCAACGTCCAGTTGCCCTGAGCAGCCAGTCGGCGGGGGGCGTTAGAATGAGCGTCCCCCGTCGTCGTTTCCATCGCCATGAAAAAGCTGCTGTCGTTGATCCTGGTTGTCCTGGCCACCCTCGCCACCGGCTGTGACCGCGAGAAGTACGCCGAGCACCGCAGCGAGCGCAGCAAGCCCAAGACCGAGGTGACGCTGGAACGCATCGCGATCCGTCGCGCGCCCTACCCGAACCTGGACATCCTGCCCGACGGCCGCCTGCGCGTGGATGACATCGTCATTCCCTTGAATGCCGAGCAGCAGGCGCTGCTGCAGACCAGCTTCGTCAAGCTGCAGATCATGCGCCAGAACACCCTGGTGGACGCCGACCCGGCCTCCGCCGCCGAGCGTAGCCTGCCCCTGCAGGTGCCGGCGGGGCAAAGCCCATTCCCGGCCGACCTGGCACAGCAGATCCACGAATTCGAGAAATACGACGAAGCCCTGGCCAACCTGCGCGCCGTGCGCTGAGCCAGCCGCCCCCTGGGAAACGCCAATGTAGTGCCGAGCCATGCTCGGCAGAGGCTTTACCAACAAAGCCTGCAGAAGCGGCATACGCCGCGAAACTGCCAACACCCGAAAGGCTCAAAAGCCAACCCCTCCCCGGCCCTCCCCTTCGCTGCGCGAAAGGGGGGGGGTAAAGCGGGGCGATGCCGACCATGGCCGGCACTACCTGCCTCAATGGTCGTGGATACCGCCCAGCGTCAGCATTGTAGTGCCGAGCCATGCTCGGCATTTGCCAACAAAGCCTGCAGAAGCAGCATGCGCCGCGGAACTGCCAACACCCGAAAGGCTCAAAAGCCAACCCCTCCCCGGCCCTCCCCTTCGCTGCGCGAAAGGGAGGGGGTAAAGCGGGGCAACGCCGACCATGGCCGACACTACCCGCCTCAATGGTCGTGGATACCACCCAGCGTCAGCGCCGCCGAATCCAGCAGCCGCTTCAACTCGGCCTCTGACAAGCCGCTGTCTTCCAGCGCCACGTCCAGCACCGGCCGCTGCTCCTTGTAGGCACGCTTGGCAATCGCCGCCGCCTTCTCGTAACCGATGATCGGGTTCAAGGCCGTCACCAGGATGGGGTTGCGCGCCAGCGCCTCCCGCACCCGCTCCTGCTTGACCACCAGGCCGGCGAACACCTTGTCGGCCAGCAGGTTCATCACATTGGACAGCAACTGGATCGAATCCAGCAGGTTGGCCGCAATCAGCGGCAGCGCCACGTTCAACTGGAAGTTGCCGGTCTGCCCGGCCACGGTGATCGCCGCGTGGTGGCCGATGACCTGCGCGGCCGCCATCACGGTGGCTTCCGGAATCACCGGATTGACCTTGCCCGGCATGATCGAGCTGCCCGGCTGCAGCGCCGGCAGCTCCAGTTCGCCCAGACCGGCCAGCGGCCCGGAATTCATCCAGCGCAGATCATTGGCGATCTTGATCAGGGCCACCGCCAGCGCATTGAGCTGACCTGACAGCTCCACCGCATCGTCCTGTGCAGCCAGGCCTTCGAATTTGTTGGCCGCGCTCTCAAACTTGACCCCGGTACTGGCCGACAGCGCACGCGCGACCTTGCCACCAAAGCGCGGGTCAGCATTGATGCCGGTACCAATGGCCGTGCCGCCCAGCGGCAGCCGACGCAGGCGCTTCAAGGCGTCCTCGATGCGCCCTTCGGCCGAGGCCAGCTGGGCCGACCAGGCGCCGAACTCCTGGGCAAAGGTCAGCGGCATGGCATCCATCAGGTGGGTGCGGCCGGTCTTGACGATCTTGCCCAGGCCGCGCGCCCGCTTGTCGATGGTCTTGCGCAGGTGCTTGAGCGCCGGCAGCAGCGATTCCATCGTTTCCAGCTGGGCCGAGACGCGGATGGCAGTAGGAATCACGTCATTGGAGCTCTGCCCCAGATTGACGTGGTCGTTGGGGTGCACCGCCGTCTTGCCGGCCTTGCCGCTGTGGTTGGCAAGGGTGGCAATGACCTCGTTGGCATTCATATTGGACGAGGTGCCCGAACCGGTCTGGTACACGTCGATCGGGAAATGCTGGTCGTGGGCACCGATGGCCACCTCGGTGGCCGCGGACTGGATCGCCTTGCCCACGCCCTTGGGCAGCAGGCCCAGGCCGGTGTTGACCTCGGCAGCGGCGCCCTTGATCAAACCAAGCGCGCGGATGAAGGCGCGCGGCATGCGCTGCCCGGATACCGGGAAGTTCTGCACCGCGCGCTGGGTCTGCGCGCCCCACAGGGCCTCGGCGGGCACCTGCAGTTCGCCCATGCTGTCGTGTTCGGTCCGGAAACCTGCTTTGGAAACCTTGCTCATCATCAACTCCGCACAATCTAATTGTTGGGGAAGGGAAAGCTGCGGCTGGCGGTGGGCAGATTTCCCGGGCTGGCGGCTACGCCCACCATACCCGCCTGCCCGGGCAAACACATCCGCGGCCGATGGGACAGAACGGCCCGGCAACGGCGAGGGCCCGGGCAGCGTAGAATATGCGCCCCCGCCACTGCCCAACTGCACGCCGCCATGACGGATACGTCCCGCCAAGAAGCCGCCCTGCTCGCCCTGTCCCCGCTTGATGGCCGTTATGCCGGCAAGGTCGACGCACTGCGCCCGATCTTTTCCGAGTACGGCCTGATCAAGGCCCGCGTCAAGGTCGAGATCGAATGGCTGCTGGCGCTGGGCGCCGAGCCGGGCATCGCCGAGCTGGCTGACTTCTCGGCCAGTGGCAAGGCCAAGCTGCGTGCACTGGCCGACGGTTTCTCGGTCGACAACGCCGCCCGTGTGAAGGAAATCGAGCGCACCACCAACCACGACGTCAAGGCCGTGGAGTACTTCATCAAGGAACAGCTCAAGGACGATGCCGAGCTGGCCCCGGCGCTGGAGTTCGTGCATTTCGCCTGCACCAGCGAGGACATCAACAACCTGTCCTATGGCCTGATGCTGGCCGAAGCCCGCGAAAAGGTGGTCCTGCCGGCCTATGGCGGCATCGCCGCCGCGCTGCGCCAGCTGGCCCATGCCCAGGCCGCGCAGCCGATGCTGTCGCGCACCCACGGCCAGACTGCCTCGCCGACCACCTTGGGCAAGGAAATCGCCAACGTCGTGGCCCGTCTGGAACGCCAGATCCGCCAGATCGGCGCGGTCGAGCTGACCGGCAAGATCAACGGCGCCGTTGGCAACTACAACGCCCATGTCGTGTCCTACCCGGACGTGGACTGGCCGGCCTTCGCCGAGCGTTTCGTCACCTCGCTGGGCCTGGTGTTCAACCCCTACACCACGCAGATCGAGCCGCACGACAACGTTGCCGAGATCGGCGACGCCGCGCGCCGCGCCAACACCATCCTGATCGACCTGGCCCGCGACATCTGGGGCTACATTTCGCTGGGCTACTTCAAGCAGAAGCTCAAGGAAGGCGAAGTCGGCTCCTCGACCATGCCGCACAAGGTCAACCCGATCGATTTCGAGAACGCCGAGGGCAATTTCGGCATCGCCAATGCGCTGTTCGAGCATTTCAGCGCCAAGCTGCCGATCAGCCGCTGGCAGCGTGACCTGACCGACTCCACCGTGCTGCGCGCCGTGGGCACCGCCTTCGGCCACACCCAGGTGGGCCTGGAGTCGCTGGCCAAGGGCCTGGGCAAGCTGACCGTCAACCCGGAGCGCCTGGACGCCGACCTGGATGCCGCCTGGGAAGTACTGGCCGAAGCCGTACAGACGGTGATGCGCCGCCACGGCCTGCCCAACCCCTATGAGCAACTCAAGGCCCTGACCCGTGGCCACGGCATCACCGCCGATTCGATGCGCGAATTCATCGAAACCCTGGAACTGCCGGCCGACGCCAAGCAGCGCCTGCGCGAGCTGACCCCGGGTGGCTATGCCGGCCTGGCTGCGGATCTGGCCAAGGCGATCTGAGTCGCAAACCTGCGGTAATGCGGGATTGGGCAGCGCCCTTCTTCGACCTGTGAGGCGAGAAGGGCCGTCTGCGAAACCGGACAAGGTCCAAAGCTGCCCTCATCCGCCCTTCGGGCATCCCCGCCTTCGCGGGGACAGCCTCTTCTCCCGTGACCGGGAGAAGGGAAAGAGTCGGCACCTCGGCAACGCCCCTGGTCACCGCGCGCCCGCAACTCCCACCTTGGCTGGGCCTGCGCCCCACCCACGTAATGAAACCTTCGCAGCCGCTCTGACAGCATCGGACTGACTCCTCAACCCGGAAATCGCTGATGAAGCAGCCTGTGTTCTACGCCGTCCTTGCCAGCGTCCTCAGCCTGACCGCCTGCAACAAACCGGCGCCCGCACCGACAACAGTCGCGCCGGCGGCCACCCCGGCAGCCAGCACCCTCACCGACCCGGGCGCGGGCGCGCTGTGCGACGGCAAGAACCTGCGCATCAGCCACGACAACAGCAGCCAGGTCATCGACGGCGAATGTGGCGATGTCACCGTGACGGCCTCCAATGGCTCGCTCAATGTCAGCAAAGCCCGCTCCATCACCGTGGAAGGCCGCCAGTTCACCGTACTCAACGAACAGGTCGACACCGTCCGCGTGATCGGCAGCGACAACGTCCTCAACCTGACCAATGCCCGCCGTATCGACATCAGCGGCAACAACAACATGATCCTGGTCAACGAGACCGCCGAGGTCAGCTTCAGCGGCACCGGCAATACCGTCAACGCCAGCAGCGAGCCCAGGATCGAAGACAGCGGCACCGGCAACCGGGTCATCTGACCATCCTACGGGTAGTGCCGAGCCATGCTCGGCAAGGGCTTTCCCAGCAACAACACCGGTGCTACTAAGGCATGCCCGACAGCGCCACGGCGGCGGGGGCCTCCGGGCAGGCCAGTGCCGAGCATGGCTCGGCACTACCTGATTGCCCCGCCGATTTGATCCAGATCAGTCGCCTACGGTGCGCATTGGCGCGAACAAGGGGACAATGGAGGTCTGCGCAACATCCGCGCCCCTGTTCGACCTCCGCTGCAAAGGATTTCCCCCATGGCTGCACGCAAGCAAAAGACCTATCCGATCGAAGTCCAGGCCAAGCCCGGGCTGCCGCTGGGCATGAACCCGGCCACCTTCCTGCGCGACTACTGGCAGAAGCGCCCGCTGCTGATCCGCGCCGCCTTCCCGGACTTTGAAACCCCGGTGATGCCCGAAGACCTGGCCGGCCTGGCCTGCGAGGAAGGCGCACTGGCCCGTATCGTCAGCCACGACCGCGCCACCGACGGTTGGACCCTGCGCACCGGCCCGTTCCAGGAAGAAGATTTCCCCGGCATGCCCGACCACGACTGGACCCTGCTGGTGCAGGACGTGGACAAGTGGGACCCGGAAGTGCGCGCGCTGACCTCCTATTTCAACTTCCTGCCGCGCTGGCGCATGGACGATGTGATGATCAGCTTTGCCGCCACCGGCGGTTCGGTTGGCGCCCATGTCGACCAGTACGACGTGTTCCTGCTGCAGGCCCACGGCCAGCGCCGCTGGCAGATCGACGCCAGCGAGTCCACCAAGGGCAAGCGCCCGTCGCTGGAGTTCCGCCCCGACGTCGAGCTGAAGCTGCTGAAGAAGTTCAAGGCGACCCACGACTGGGTGCTGGGCCCGGGCGACATGCTGTACCTGCCGCCGAACGTGCCGCACAACGGCGTTGCCGTGAACCCCTGCCTGACCTTCTCCTTCGGCATGCGTGCACCGTCCTCGGCTGAGCTGATCAGCGACTACCTGGACGATCTGGTTGCCGATGCCGACGAATCCATCCGCTTCCAGGACCCGGACCTGAAGCTGCCGGAAGACCCGAACGAAATCGACGCCGCCGCCATGAAGCGCGTGGTCGCCGCACTCAATGCGCTGCGCATGAACGACCCGGACCGTCTCGGCAACTGGTTCGGCCGCTTCATCACCACCTACCGTGCCGCCGGCGACATCCTGCCCTCGCAGGCACCGCCGTCGCCGGAAGAGGTCCAGGCCGAGCTGGAAAACGGCGGCGTGCTCGAACGCCATCCCTGGGCCCGCCTGGCCTGGCGCCGCGCCACCCGTGGTGCCTCGCTGTACTGCTCGGGCCTGGCCTTCCAGCTATCGATCAAGGACGCTCAGGCCCTGGCCGGCGCCGAGCAGATCGATATCGGCCTGTTCAACAAGCTCAGCAACAAGGGCCGTGACGCCTTGATGGAGCTGATCATCGGCGGCCATTACCAGTTGCTGGACGTGGACACCATCGCCGCCATGCTGGCCGAACAGGACGCACTGGAAGTGCTGGAAGATGCCGAAGAAGCGGACTTCGAGGAGGACTTCGACGACGAAGCCGACGCCCCGGAAGTCGAGATCGAGGTCATCGAGTACAGCGAAGCCGGTGACGGCGAGCCGTCCAGCGCCAGCATCGAGACCGTCATGGTCAACGAGGAAGGCGTCGAAGTGGTGGTGATCTGCGACGACGAGGAAGACGCCGAAGACGACGCGGAAACCCCGTCTGCATGAACCCCAGCGCGGCCTTCCATGTAGAGACCGCCGACTACGCCGTGCAGCAGGCCCTGCTGCACGGCGTCCGTCGCGCCGTGTTTGTCGAAGAACAGAAGGTGCCCGCCGAGCTGGAGACCGACAGCCTCGACCCGCTCAGCCGCCATGCGCTGGCGTTCGATGCACAGGGCCAGGCCATTGGCGCCGGCCGCCTCACCCCCGACCAACGCATCGGCCGCATGGCCGTGCTGGCGGCCTGGCGTGGCAAGGGCGTTGGCGAGGCCTTGCTGCACAAGTTGCTGGAACAGGCCCGCGCCTTGGGCTGGGGCGAGGTGAGCCTGCACGCACAACTGGCCGCCCGCGACTTCTATGCCCGCAACGGCTTCCTGCCGCAGGGCCCGACCTTCGTGGAGGCCGGCATCGAGCACCAGACCATGCGCCAGCGTCTGGACGGTACCATGCGGGTTCAGGATCCGGAACAGGCGGCGGCAGCCACCACCGCGGTCATCCATTCGGCGCGTCGGCACCTGCGCTGGCAGATCCGCGGTAACGATGCCCTGCTGGCCCAGCCGCAGGTACTGGCCGCGCTGCGGCGTTTTGCCACCGCCCGCCACGACAAGCAGGTGCAGCTGCTACTGCACGCATCCGACCTGTCCGCCCTGCCCGCGGCCTTCATTGCCCTGGTGCAACGGCTGCCCAGCGTGTTCCAGTTGCGCGAACCGGTGGACCCCGCCGACTGCCAGGTGGCCTCGGCCGGCCTCGGCAGCGACAGTGGCGCCTGCTACTTTCGTCCAATAGGCGCGCGCTGCGAAGGCGAATTCGCGCTGGCCGCGCAGGCACGGGCCCATCAGCAGGAAGAACTGTTCCAGCGTATATGGGAGCGTTCACGCGATTGTGCCGAACTGCGCGTCCTCGGCGTCTAGGTTCTGTCACAAGCGGACAAAGCCGAGTCAGGTATTAATGCAGGGGACAGTGAGCGTGCCCCTTCCTGTCCGGTGAGGGGTATAATTTGGTGGTTAGAACACGCCCGCGCGGGACGCTGCAACCAGGTCCCCCGGTTTCCCAGAACTACCCCACAAGCGAATCCGACTCTCCATCGTGGACAATCTACTGAAGCAGTTTGCGCAATCATCGCAGCTCGCCGGCGGCAACGCCTCCTATGTCGAGGACCTGTACGAACAGTACCTCGTCTCCCCGGACAGTGTGGACCCCAAGTGGAAGTCCTACTTTGACGGCTTCAAGGGCCGCGAAGCTGGCGACGTGCCGCACTCTGCCGCCATCGCCCACATCACCGAAGCCGCCAAGAATGCCTTCAACGCAGGCGTCAGCGCAGGTGAAGGCGACGAGCGTGAACGCAATGTCGGCCGTCTGATCACCGCTTACCGCTCGCGCGGCCACCTCGGTGCCAAGCTCGACCCGCTGGGCCTGACCCCGCCGGTCAATCCGCCGGACCTGGGCCTGCCCTTCCACCACCTCAGCGATGCCGACCTCAACGACGAGTTCAGCACCGGCGGTGTTGGTGGCCAGCCGCGGATGAAGCTGCGCGACCTGGTTGCACGCCTTAAGGCGACCTATACCGGCTCGATCGGCGCCGAATTCATGTATATCGCCGAAGTCGAGCAGCGCCAGTGGCTCTACCAGCGCCTCGAGGCTGCCGGCGGCAACTACAACCTGGATGCGGACACCAAGCGCCGCACCCTGGAGCGCCTCACCGCCGCCGAAGGCCTGGAGCGCTACCTGCACACCAAGTACGTCGGCCAGAAGCGCTTCTCGCTGGAAGGCGGCGACTCGCTGATCCCGATGATGGACACCATCATCCGTGACGCCGGCAAGGAAGGCGTCAAGGACGTGGTGATCGGCATGGCCCACCGCGGCCGCCTGAACGTGCTGGTCAACACCCTGGGCAAGAACCCGCGCAAGCTGTTCGACGAGTTCGAAGGCAAGTTCGAGCACGATGACCGCGCCGTTGCCGGTGACGTGAAGTACCACATGGGCTTCTCGGCCGACGTGGTCAGCGATGGCGGCCCGGTGCACCTGGCACTGGCCTTCAACCCGTCGCACCTGGAAATCGCCGACCCGGTGGTTGCCGGCTCGGTGCGCTCGCGCCAGGAACGCCGCAACGACACCGCACGCAAGCAGGTGATGCCGATCCTGATCCACGGCGACGCGGCATTTGCCGGCCAGGGCGTGGTGATGGAGCTGTTCCAGATGTCGCAGGCCCGCGGTTTCACCGTTGGCGGCACCGTGCACATCGTCATCAACAACCAGGTGGGCTTCACCACCTCCAACCGCGACGACTCGCGCTCGACCCTGTACTGCACCGACATCGCCAAGATGGTCGCCGCACCGGTCCTGCACGTGAACGGCGACGACCCGGAAGCGGTGGTGTTCGCGGCCAAGCTGGCCTATGACTTCCGCCAGCAGTTCCACAAGGACGTCGTGATCGACCTGGTCTGCTACCGCCGCTGGGGCCACAACGAGGCCGACGAGCCGGCGATCACCCAGCCGCTGATGTACCAGGTGATCCGCAAGCACAAGACCACCCGCGAGCTCTACGCAGAGCAGCTGGAAGCCGCAGGCGTGATCGCCGCCGGCGCCGGCAAGGAAATGGTCGACACCTACCGCAACAAGCTGGACTCCGGTGAAGTCACCACCGAGCTGGCCACGGTCGAAAAGACCCCGGCCACCAGCAAGATGTTCGTCAACTGGCCGAAGTACCTGTCCGGCAAGCTGTCCGACCCGGTCAGCACCAAGGTCGAGATGGGCAAGCTGACCCAGCTGGCCACCATGATCAACACCATTCCGGAAGGCGTGGAAGTGCATTCGCGCGTTGCCAAGGTGTATGACGACCGTCGCAAGATGGCCGCCGGCGAAATCCTCGGCGACTGGGGCTTTGCCGAAAACCTGGCCTACGCAACGCTGCTGGACGAAGGCAATGGCCTGCGCCTGGTCGGCCAGGACGTGGGCCGCGGCACCTTCACCCACCGTCACGCGATCCTGCACGACCAGAAGACCGACAACTACTACCTGCCGCTGCGTCAGCTGGTCGAGTCGCCGGAACAGGCCACCATCATCGATTCGCTGCTCAGCGAAGAAGCCGTGATGGCGTTCGAGTACGGTTTCTCCACCACCGATCCCAACACCCTGTGCATCTGGGAAGGCCAGTTCGGCGACTTCGCCAACGGTGCCCAGGTGGTGATCGACCAGTTCATCGCCTCCGGCGAAGCCAAGTGGGGCCGCATCTCCGGCCTGACCCTGCTGCTGCCGCACGGCTATGAAGGCCAGGGCCCGGAACACAGCTCGGCGCGTCTTGAGCGCTTCCTGCAGCTGTGCGCACTGGAGAATATGCTGGTCTGCGTGCCGTCCACGCCGGCCCAGGCGTTCCACATGCTGCGTCGCCAGATGCGCATGGACACCCGCAAGCCGCTGATCGTCATGTCGCCCAAGTCGCTGCTGCGCCACAAGCTGGCCGTGTCCAGCCTGGACGAAATGGCCAATGGCGAGTTCCAGCACCTGATCGGCGATGCCACCGCGGACGCCAAGAAGGTCAAGCGCGTGGTCGTGTGTTCGGGCAAGGTCTACTACGACCTGCTGGAAGACATGACCAAGCGTGGCCAGGACGACGTGGCACTGGTACGCGTGGAGCAGCTGTACCCGTTCCCGCGCCCGGCGCTGGCCGCCGAGCTGAAGAAGTACGGCAAGGCCACCGACGTTGTGTGGTGCCAGGAAGAGCCGATGAACCAGGGTGCGTGGTACCAGATCAAGCACCACCTGCAGGCATGCGTGGCCGATGGCCAGTCCCTGCACTATGCCGGTCGCCCGCGTTCTCCGTCGCCTGCCGTTGGCCACATGTCCGATCACCTGCGCGAACTCGCACAGCTGCTCGCCGACGCGCTGGTCAACAAGATCGACGACAACTACGCCGAATAAGCCCCCTTTTCCACAAGAAAACGAAACCAGGAAATCAGCCAAATGGCCACCGAAGTCAAAGTACCGGTACTGCCCGAATCCGTCTCCGACGCCACCATCGCCAGCTGGCACAAGAAGGCAGGCGAAGCCGTCAAGCGTGATGAGAACCTGCTCGACCTGGAAACCGACAAGGTCGTTCTGGAAGTGCCGGCACCGGTTGATGGCGTGCTGAAGGAAATCAAGTTCAAGGAAGGCGACACCGTCACCTCGAACCAGATCCTGGCCATCATCGAGGAAGGCGCCGTCGCCGCTGCTGCCCCGGCCGCCCCGGCTGCTGCTGAAGCTCCGAAGGCTGCTGCCCCGGCCGCCGCCGCTCCGGCTGCCGCTGCTGCTCCGGCCCCGGCTGCCAAGTCGGCTGCCGATGCCCTGCCCCCGGGCGCCCGCTTCTCGGCCATCACCGAAGGCGTGAACCCGGCTGACGTGGCCGGCACCGGCCGCCACGGCGCGGTCACCAAGGAAGACATCGTCAACTTCGCCCGCAACGGCGGCGTCGGCAAGGCCGGCGGTGCACGTCCGGAAGAACGCGTGCCGATGACCCGCATGCGCAAGCGCATTGCCGAGCGTCTGATGCAGTCGAAGAACTCGACCGCCATGCTGACCACCTTCAACGAAGTCAACCTGTCCAAGGTCTCGGCTGCGCGCAAGGAGCTGCAGGAAGAGTTCGTCAAGGCCCACGGCATCAAGCTGGGCTTCATGAGCTTCTTCGTGAAGGCCGCTGCCAACGCACTGCAGCGCTTCCCGCTGGTCAATGCCTCGATCGATGGTGACGACATCATCTATCACGGCTACTCGGACATCTCGATCGCGGTCTCGACCGAGAAGGGCCTGGTGACCCCGGTGCTGCGCAACGTCGAGCGCATGTCGTTCGCCGACATCGAAAAGGCCATTGCCGACTACGCCAAGAAGGCCCGTGACGGCAAGCTGTCGCTGGAAGAACTGCAGGGCGGCACCTTCACCGTGACCAACGGTGGCACCTTCGGCTCGCTGATGTCGACCCCGATCGTCAACCCGCCGCAGAGCGCCATCCTGGGCATGCACGCCATCAAGGACCGTCCGATCGCCGAGAACGGCCAGGTCGTGATCGCGCCGATGATGTACCTGGCCATGTCCTATGACCACCGCATCATCGACGGCAAGGATTCGGTGCAGTTCCTGGTGGACATCAAGAACCAGCTGGAAAACCCGGGCCGCATGCTGTTCGGTCTGTAACAGCTCTGAGCCCCTCTCCCGCCTGCGGGAGAGGGGTTGGGGTGAGGGCAAGCCTCACCCGCACCCTCATCCGGCGCTATGCGCCACCTTCTCCCGGCGGGAGAAGGGACAGGCAACAAGGAATCTCAAATGGCTGAACAATTCGACGTCGTCGTCATCGGTGCCGGCCCGGCCGGCTACCACGCCGCCATCCGTGCCGCGCAGCTGGGCCTGAAGACCGCCTGCATCGACGCAGCGCTGGGCAAGGACGGCAAGCCGGCCCTGGGCGGCACCTGCCTGCGCGTGGGCTGCATCCCGTCCAAGGCGCTGCTGGACTCCTCGCGCCAGTACTGGAACATGGGCCACATCTTCGATCAGCACGGCATCAGCTTCAACGACGCCAAGATCGACGTGAGCAAGATGGTCGGCCGCAAGGACGCCATCGTGAAGCAGTTCACCGGCGGCATCGCCCAGTTGTTCAAGGCCAACAAGGTTGCCACCTACTACGGCTTCGGCCAGCTGCAGGCCGGCAACGTGGTCAAGGTCAAGCAGCACGACGGTTCGGAAGTCGAGCTCAAGGGCACCAATGTCATCATCGCCGCCGGTTCGGATTCGATCGAACTGCCGTTCGCCAAGTTTGATGGCAAGCACATCGTCGACAACGTCGGCGCGCTGGACTTCACCGAAGTGCCGAAGCGCCTGGCCGTGATCGGCGCTGGTGTGATCGGTCTGGAACTGGGCAGCGTGTGGAAGCGCCTGGGTTCGGAAGTGGTCATCCTGGAAGCCCTGCCGGAGTTCCTGGCTGCCGCCGATGCCGAAGTGGCCAAGGTTGCCGCCAAGGAATTCAAGAAGCAGGGCCTGGACATCCGCCTCAACGCCAAGGTCTCCAAGACCGAGATCAAGGGCGAGGAAGTCATCGTCAGCTACACCGACGCCGAGGGCGAAAAGACCCTGACCGTCGACAAGCTGCTGGTGGCCGTTGGCCGCCGCGCCGCCAGCAAGGGCCTGTTGGCCGAAGGCACCGGCGTGCAGCTCAACGAGCGTGGCCAGATCGTGGTCGACGACCATTGCCACACCGGCGTTGACGGCGTGTGGGCGGTGGGCGACTGCGTGCGCGGCCCGATGCTGGCCCACAAGGGCTTCGAGGAAGGCGTTGCCGTGGCCGAGCTGATCGCTGGCCTGCCGGGCCACGTCAACTTCGACACCATCCCGTGGGTGATCTACACCGAGCCGGAACTGGCATGGGTCGGCAAGACCGAAGCCCAGCTCAAGGCCGAAGGCATCCCGTACAAGGCCGGCAGCTTCCCGTTCGCCGCCAACGGCCGTGCCGTTGCCATGGTGGAGCCGGCTGGCTTCGTCAAGGTGCTGGCACACGCCGAAACCGACCGCGTACTGGGCATGCACCTGGTGGGCGCCAATGTCTCCGAGCTGGTGCACGAAGGTGTGCTGACCATGGAGTTCAGCGGCTCGTCCGATGACCTGGCCCGCATCTGCCACGCCCACCCGTCGCTGTCCGAGGCAGTGCACGACGCGGCGATGGCAGTAACCAAGCGCGCCATCCACAAGGCGAACTGACAGCTGGAATTGGAGAATCGGGATTGGGAATTCGCAAGAGCCCTCCCGATTCGACGTCAAAGGGACGCCGGCAGCGATGCTGGCGTTTCTGTTTCTTGAAGCCGGGATTGGAGATTCGGGATTCGGGATTCGCGAACGCCGCCATCCCCTTCCACGAACTCCAACCAACCGATCTCCCGGTTTAGCTCTAGCTTCTGGCTTTAGCTTCTGGCTTTTGCCTTTGCTTTTGCTTTACCCAATCCCCAATCCCCAATCTCGAATCCCCGCCCCCCCAACCCCCAACCCCGGCCTGAACACATGAAATCCATCTGCGTCTATTGCGGCTCCAACCCCGGTGCCAAGCCCGTCTATGTCGAACGCGCCACCGAACTGGGCAAGCGCATCGCCAACGAAGGCCTGCGCCTGGTCTATGGCGGCGGCCGCACCGGCCTGATGGGCGCGGTGGCCGATGGCGTGCTGGCGGCCGGCGGCGAAGTCACCGGGGTGATCCCGCAACACCTGGTGGACATGGAAGTGGCCCACAAGGGTGTGACCTCGCTGGAAATCGTCGGCTCCATGCATGAGCGCAAGTCGCGCATGTTCGACCTGTCCGATGCCTTCGTCGCCCTGCCCGGCGGCTTTGGCACCGCCGAGGAGATCTTCGAGATGCTGACCTGGCGTCAGCTCGGCATCGGCAACAAGCCCTGCGCCTTCCTCGACATCGACGGCTTCTACCAGCCGCTGATCGGCATGATCGACACCATGGTCAGCGAGCGCTTCCTGCACCCGGAGCAGCGCGAGGACCTGTGGTACGGCGAAGACCCGACGCAGATGCTGGAATGGATGCGCAACTACTCGCCGGCGCAGGCCGACAAGTGGTTCGACGAGAAGAAGCGCAACGCCCTGCGGTAAGAACCTGGCCCCTGGCGAGGCTTCCACGCTCCTGCGCACAGGGCTGGAGCCACGGAGCCACTTCAGCACCTGCCTGCCCTGCGCCGAAGGCGCGGGGCAGGCCTCCGGATCAGGGCACAGGCGAGCCTTCACCCGCTCCAGCAAGATGCAGGGTCTGCTCCCTCGGCAGGGGATACCCCAACAGATAACCCTGCCCGAAACTGCAGCCAAGTTCCATCAGGGTCTGCATCTGGCGCTCGGTCTCCACGCCTTCACCGATGGTCTCGATGCCCAGCGTACGCGCAAGCGACAGCACGCCTTCGACCAGCGCCAGCGTGCTTTTGCCATTCTCGGCATGCAGGCCAGCGACGAAGCTGCGGTCCACCTTCAGGGCATTGATCGGGAAACGGTGCAGATACGACAGCGCCGAATAGCCGGTGCCGAAATCATCCAACTGCACCACGATGCCGCGCTCTCTGAGCTCATGCAGCGTGCGCAGGGTACGCGGAGCATCCTCCAGCAGCGCCATCTCGGTGATCTCCACCCGCAGGCGACGCGGATCGGCCCCTGCTGCTTCGATCAGCTCGAACAAACGTCCCACGAATTCCGTCGAGCGGAAATGCCGCGGCGACACATTCACTGAAATGTAGCCGCAGGAAGTCAGCGCAAGATCGGCCAGCACCTGCTCGTAGACCAGCCAGTCCACCTGTTCGATCAAGCCACTTTCTTCGCCCAACGCCAGGAAATCGCCCGGATACAACAGGCCACGGCGCTCGTGCTGCCAGCGCAGCAGTGCTTCGTAGCCCACCACCGAACCATCCTGCAACGACACGATGGGCTGGTAGTACGGCAGGAAGTCGCGGTTCTTGATCGCACGCCGCAAGTCCGCCTCCAGTTCCAGGCTGCGCACGGCTTCATCATGCATCGCGCCATCGAACATCACGCAGCGGTCCTGGCCACGGATCTTGGCGCGGTACATGGCCGCGTCGGCGTCACGCAGCAGATCTGCACCAGAGGTATAGCGCGGGTTCCACAGGGCGATGCCGATGCTGCCCGACGGGAACAGCTCGCGCCCATCCACCCACATCGGCGCCTCCAGCGCCTTCAACAGCCGCCGCCCCAGCTCCATTGCCGCGTCCGCGCCGCGCTCGCAGTTCACCAGCAACGCGAACTCATCGCCACCAAGACGGGCAACGATGTCGTCGCCGCGGACCATACGGACCAGACGGCGAGCCACCTCCACCAGCATCTGGTCGCCGGCGGCGTGGCCAATACTGTCGTTGACCCATTTGAAGCGGTCCAGGTCCAGGAACAGCAGAGCGAAGTGCGGACACACGCCCAACTCCGCATTCTCGATCGCACGCTCCAGTCGGTCCTGCAGGTGCAGGCGATTGGGCAACCCGGTCAATACATCATGCATGGCCAGATGGGTCAGCCGTTGCTCGGCGCGCATGCGCTCGCCGATCTGCGCCAGCAGTTTCTGGTTGACCTCACCCAACTCGCGCGTGCGCTCGACCACCCGTCGCTCGAGGTCGGCATGTGCCTGCAGCAGCCGCTGCTGGTCACGCTGACGCGCCAGGCTGTTGCCCAGGGCGCGGGCCACGAACACCATCAGGCGTCGGTCATCGACGCTGAACACCACTTCCGGGCTGTAGCTCTGCACGGCAATGACGCCGACCACTTCGTCATCGCTGAACAACGGCACGCCCAGCCAGCAATGCGATTTGGCACCAAACTCGCGCACCTTGCCGGCGGCAATCAACACGTCGATGTCCTCCCGCATCGCCAGCACCGGCTCGCGTCGGCTTACCGTGTATTCGGTAAGCCCGTCGCTGAACGCACGCGGCGCGCGTTCGCGGTTGTAGCGGTCCACCGAGTAGACGAACTCGATGCCTTCACCGGCCTCGGTAAGCATTGCCACGTAGAAATTGCTGGCGTCCAGCAAGCCACCAATGATGCCGTGCAGCTGGTGGTAGAACTCGGCACGACCGTGGCCCACCATCGCCAGTTCGGAAATATTGAACAACGCAGCCTGCAGCATCTCCGCGCGACGCCGCACGATGATCTCGTCCTGCAGGTGGCCATTGATGCGCTCCAGGTCGCGGGTGCGCTCACAGACACGCTGCTCCAGCTGCGCATGCGCCTGGTGCCGGTCCATCGCGGTCAGGATGTGTTTGGCCACGAAGTTGAGCAGCGCCCGTTCTTCTTCGCCGTAGCACGCATCGGCTTCATAGCTCTGCACCACGATGGCACCGCAGACCCGATTGTCGCGCCACATCGGCACGCCCAGCCAATCGTTGCTCTCCGCGCCCTCCTGGGTGGAGGCCTGGTAATCAAGGAACTTCAGCAGTTCGCGCGACGGCCCACTCATCACCCGCCCATGCCGCAGCACCGCGAAAGTCAGGCTGGAGGGCATCTCGTCGTGTCGGTAGCTGCGCCCTGGCTCGGGCTGGAAGTCGTCCTGCTCATCCACGTAGTACAGGAACTTCAGGCTGCTCTGCTGCTCGTCGCATTCAACGATGTAGCAGTTTTCGGCATACATCAGCGAGCACAGGATGCGATGGAAATAACGCAGCATCTCCGGCATCGCCAGGTCAGCCCCGGCAAGGTCGGCGATTTCGTACAGGGCCCTCTGCAGCTGTTTGGACCGCTGGAGCTCATCAATCTGCAGGCGCTGCCGCTGCGACTGGAAGACGCAGCCCAGCAGCACCCGTGCCGTACCCTGCCACGCCTGCAGGCTGGCCTCGCTCATGCCATCGGCATCAGCCACCACCAGCGCCAGGCAGGTGCCGTCATCCTCCCAATAGAGGGATTGCCCGCCGGGCGTGTCCGCACCCGCGCACAGCACGCCGAACGCCTCACGGCACAATGCCTCCGCCCCGGGTGGGTAGCTGCAATTGGCTTCGCCCACATGCGCATCGCGCCAGGCAAGCGCAATGCGGGCACCACTGGGCAACAGCCCATGCAGGCTCGCGACCACCTTGGCAATGGGCGATGTTGTGTCAGCGCGTGGCGGTGGTCCCGTACGTGCTGCGATCTCGCTATACGACATGTATCCGTTCTCTTCTGGGTTCCGGCATACCGGAACTCCCCCCTGCAGCGAAGCATACCGTCCCCGGCGCCCCGCTACGGCCATGGATGAAAGAAAAATATCACTTCACATTTGTGAACATGAATGCCGAAATCCGCTGTCGCAGCTAGGCAGAAATGGCGCCAACACGTAGGCTTCGCCCCGTGGACACCGCCGTGCAATCCCCCACCGACGAAGCCCTGATGCTTGCCTATGCCGGCGGCGACAGCGATGCGTTCACCGAGTTGTATGGGCGCCATCGTGCGCGCCTGTTCCATTACCTGCTGGGGCAATTGCGCGACCGCTCGCTGGCCGAAGAGCTGTTCCAGGATGTCTGGCAGAAGATGATCAATGCCCGCCAGGGCTGGAAGCCGGAAGCGGCGTTCGCCACCTGGCTGTTCCGCATCGCCCACAACCGCCTCAACGACCATTGGCGTGCTGCCCGCCACCGTCCCAGCGCCCCGGACGATGCCGACGAGCGCACCGCGCGGCTGGCCGATGGCTGCACCCCGGAACTGCTGGCCGACGAGCAGGCACAGCGCCTGCAACTGCGCCAGGCACTTGCCGAGTTGCCAGCAGAACAACAGGAAGTGGTGATCCTGCGGCTGGAGCAGGAACTCAGCCTGGAGGAGATCGGGCAGATCACCGGCGTTGGCCGAGAAACCGTCAAATCGCGGCTGCGCTATGCGATGGACAAGCTGCGCGCGAGGTTGAGCGAATGAATACCTCTGACCACCTGACCCCCGAAGAACGCGACCTGGCGCGCCTGCTGGGTCGCCCCGACGCGCGTGTGCAGGGCCCAGGCGCGCAGGTCGATGCTGACATTCTCGCGCTCGCCCGTGCGCCCCTGCAGGCCGCCCCACCTGCTCCCGCCGGCCCGCTCGCCAGTCCGGTAACGCCGCCTATCGCCGCGAAAGGCCATGGCTGGCGCCGACGCCGTCGACTGACCTCCTCGCTGGCCGTGGCAGCGTCCCTCGTGCTGGTGGTGGGACTGGCATGGCAACTGCAACCCACGGCACCGTCGATCCCGCAGCATGGCGACAGTGCCATGCAGGCCACCGACGCGCCCGTCGCTGCCGCTGCCGACGCAAGCGGTACTGCCGAAGTGGAAGCCGTGCCGCCACCCGCCGCCGTGGTGGAGGCACCTGCACAATCGGCACCGGCGGACGAGGCCCGCAAGCAGGCCAGCGCCAGCCACACCAAGTCGAAAGCCGAGCCCGTGCCCGCCCCTGCCAGCCCCCCGACCGAGGTGCCGATGGCCGAGGCCTATGCCGCCGCCCCGGCACCCGCACCGCCGGCACCACCCGCTCCCGTAGCACTGCAGGCCGAGCCCGCGCCTGCACTGGCAAACAGCGGCGCCAGCAACGACGCACCCCTGGCATCGCGTGCACCCCGTCCCCCATTCGAGGGTCAGCGCACCATTCCGCATGCCGGAGAGAAGGCTACCGCGAAGGCGGTTGCTGCCCGCCGCGAGCGCGCTGCCGTGGCTGCCGCGCCGGCACCCGCGGCCGACATGACCACCGCCACGGCCGCACCCCTCGTCGACATCGAGGCCGACACCCGCTTGTCGCGCCGTCATTGGCTCAAACGCATCCGCGAGCGCCTGGACACGGGCGACCTGGACGGCGCCCGTGCCAGCCTGCGCCGCTTTGCCCATGACTATCCCGAGGCCAGGGTGCCGAAGGACCTGCAACCCCTGCTCAGGGACTGAGCGCGGGGCGCCTGCAGGCCCTTCTCCACTAGAATGGCCGCGATGCTCGACACACTTGCCGCCCCCGCCAGCCACGAGCTGGAGATAAAACACAGCCGGTTCCTGGCCCGGGCCGCACCGATCACCGATGCGGCGCAAGCCTTGGCCTTCATCCAATCGGTGTCGGTGGCCGATGCCACCCACAACTGCTGGGCCTACCGGCATGGCAACGACTACCGCTCCAGCGACGATGGCGAGCCGGCCGGAACCGCCGGTCGCCCGATCCTGGCCGCCATCGACGGCCAGGGCTATGACCGCATCGCTGTAGTGGTCACCCGTTGGTACGGCGGTATCAAGCTGGGCGCTGGCGGCCTGGTCCGCGCCTACGGCGGCACCGCCGCCGAGTGCCTGCGGCTGGCCGAGCGCAGCCAGCTGGTACCGATGACCGAGCGCATCCTGCAATGCGGCTTCGAGGACATGGGCATCGTCCACACCCTGCTGGGCAATGTCGGCGCCGAGAAGCTTGACGAACACTTCCTGCCCGAAGGCCTGCGCCTGCATGTGCGGCTGCCGGCAGACCAGATCGATGCGCTGGCCCTGCGCCTGCGCGACGCCACCCGCGACCGCCTCCGCCTGAGCGAACCCGTCAACCATGACTGACACCTCCTCCACCGCCGCGCCGCGCCGGCTGCAGAAACTGGGCAGCCTGAAAACCCTGTGGCCGTTCGTGCGCCGCCATGCCGGCCTGTTCAGTGCCTGGCTGGTGGCACTGGCGGTCTCGTCCACGGCAACACTGAGCCTGCCGATGGCGGTCAAGCAGATGATCGACCACGGCTTTTCCGGTGGCGGCCAGATCAACCGCGCCTTCATGCTGCTGTTCATCGTGGCGGTGGTGCTGGCGCTGGCCACCGCAGCACGTTTCTTCTTCGTGTCGCTGCTGGGCGAGAAAGTCGTGGCCGACCTGCGCGGCAAACTCTATGCCCACCTGATCGGGCTGGACGCCGGCTTCCATGACCGCACCCGCAGCGGCGAGCTGGTCTCGCGCTTGAGTGCCGACAGCGAACTGCTGCGCAGCGTGATCGGCTCGACCATGTCGGTGGCACTGCGCAGCAGCGTTACCGTGATCGGCTCGATGGTGATGCTGTTCGTCACCAGCCCGCGGCTGGCGGTGTATTCGCTGATCGGCATCCCGCTGGCGGTGTTGCCGATCGTGCTGGGCGCACGGCGACTGCAGAAGATCTCGCGCGCCAGCCAGGACCGGGTTGCCGATGCCAATGCGCTGGCGGCGGAAACCCTGGGCGCGGTGCGCACGGTGCAGGCACATGCGCGCGAACCCTACGAGCGTGGCCGCTTTGAAAGCGCATTGAAGGTATCGGTGGATACCGCCAAACGCCGCATCCGCACGCAGTCCTTCGTCACCGCCATCGCCATGGTGCTGGTGTTCGGCGCGATTGTCGCGGTGCTGTGGTCGGGGGCACACGACGTGGTGGCCGGCCGCATGAGTGCCGGCACCCTGGGGCAATTCCTGTTGTACGCGCTGATCGGTGGCGGCTCGGTTGGCGCCCTGGCCGAGGTATGGAACGAACTGCAGCGTGCCTCCGGTGGCATGGGGCGGATCGGCGAGCTGCTGACCGAGCAGGCCCGCATCACCGCACCGGCGCATCCACATGCGCTGCCCGCGCCCTTGCGCGGCGAGATCCGCTTCGAACATGTCAGCTTCCACTATCCGCAACGCCCGGACCAACCCGCGCTGGACGACTTCAGCCTGACCGTGGCCCCGGGCGAGACCGTCGCCCTGGTCGGCCCCTCCGGCGCCGGCAAGAGCACGGTGCTGTCGCTGCTGCTGCGCTTCCACGACCCGGACAGCGGCCAACTGCGCCTGGACGGCATCGATCTGCGCGAGCTAGATCCGGCACAGCTGCGCCAGCACATCGCGCTGGTACCACAACAGCCGGCCCTGTTTGCCGCCAGCGCCGCCGACAACATCCGCTATGGGCGGCTGGAAGCCAGCGACGAGGAAGTGCGTGCCGCGGCCCGCTCGGCCGAAGCCGACGACTTCCTGATGCAGCTGCCGGAAGGCTATGCCAGCGATCTGGGTGAGCGCGGCGCGCGCCTGTCCGGCGGCCAGCAACAGCGCGTGGCCATTGCCCGCGCCCTGCTCAAGGATGCACCGGTGCTGCTGCTGGACGAGGCCACCAGCGCCCTGGACGCGCAGAGCGAGCGCGCCGTGCAGCAGGCGCTGGAACGGCTGATGGCAGGCCGCACCACGCTGGTGATCGCACACCGCCTGGCCACCGTGCTCAAGGCCGACCGCATCGTGGTGATGGACCATGGCCGCATCGTCGCCCAGGGCACCCATGCCGAACTGTTGGCACAGGACGGCCTGTATGCCGAGCTGGCGCGGTTGCAGTTCATAGATTGAGAACACCGTGGTAACGCAGGCCTAACAAGCGCGGCGGCAAGCTCGGGGCGTGGCAGCACGGCCACGTGTCCCGTCTGGAGGCAAACCATGGCGTTCCGCCAGTTCCCTGCAACCACCCGCGATGGCGAAAGCTGCATCGTCATCGAGTTTCTTGATGAACCCGGCAGCGCCGAGACCGGCAAGACCGACCGGCCGCCCCGCTATGAGCTAGCGGATGGTCGACCACTGCTGCGGCGTGGCAGCAACCTGTTCAGTGCCGATGGCGAAGTCAGCCTGTCGATGAACCAACCCTATCGGGCCTGATTTCCTGCTTGTGCAGCGCGCCGTGAGCATTGCCGGCGCGCACCCGGGGCAGCCCGCTGGCGACCGGCCGGGTAATTCTGAATACGCTTTGCCAATCCGGTCCGCGACTGATCAATTTTTCACCAACCATCTTGACAGCCTTGTGCCCCAAGGGATGCCAGCGATTATCCACATGCTTGCGCACACACCACTGTGGATTAAGTCGCAGCCCGTGAGACGCCGATGCAGTTGGCCCCTGCGCCTCGGCTCTTGCAGGAGCCGCGTAAGCCGCGAAGCCGGTGTCCCCTGGCAACCAAGCCCCGGTACTGCAATCCGCTACCGGCTTCGGCACAGGGTAGGAGCTTCGCGGCGTACCCCGCTCCTGCAAACCCTGCTTATCGCTCCAGCACGCGGCCGATCCCGCTGCGGTTGATCTCCACCGCCGCCGCTTCCAGCACCTCGGGGGCATAGGCCTGCACAAAGCCCATGCGGAAGTGCACTTCACCGGCCGGTGTGCGCGAGGAATGGATCGACGCCAGGCTGATGCTGTGGCGTTCGAATACATGCAGCAGCTCACGCAAAGAGCCAGCCCGGTCCTCGGGCAGATGCACGCTCATCGCGCTTGTATCGGTCAGGTCCGCCAGCAGGTAGCCCACACGCTCGAAGCTGTAGTTGCCGTCGCGCAAGGTCTGCGCGTCCACGGCCGCCGTGTTGTCGGCCAGGAACTCGCTGCGGAAACGGGCACGGGCCACATCATCGCCCTGCGCCACCAAGCCGCGCAGGTTCTGCAACTGCAGCAGCAGGTGATCCAGCACCTCACCGGCATGCGGATTGCCGAACTGGATGTCCTCATAGATGACCGGATTCAAGGACAGGATGCGCGCGATCACCGCCGCATCCAGCTCAAACGCCGCCGAGCGATACGGCATCAGTTCGGCCAGCGAGCCCAGCATCGGCGCGTACTCACGCAACACACCGGCCTGAGCCAGATGGGTGGCGTGCACCATTGCCTGCACCAGCGCCATCACCCGGTCGTGGTGCTCGGCACTGCCGCGCACGCATTCGGCCTGCAGGGCGATGCACAGTTCATCCAGCCAAGCCTGCCAGCGCGCATCCAGGCGCGCCTCGCAGACCACCATCACCCTGCCCTTCAAGGTCGGTGCCTTGGGCGGCGCGGTCATCGGATGCAGGCCGGCAACACTGGCCTGCGATTCCAGCATCGCGGCCACCGGCTCGGCCTTGATCGAGGTGACGTCCAGCCACAGCCGGCCACGCTCGCGCCCTGCCGATTGCCGCACGTACTCGCGAATCAGCGCCGGTGTATGCCGGATGGGGGCGGAGAACAACAGCACATCGGCTTGCTCCAGCAGCTGTTCCGGCGTCTGCGACGCCGCGTCCACCGGATCATGGCCGATGACCTGCAGGCCCATGCGGGTTTCGAAGAAGCCACGCAACCAACGCCCATAGGCACCGCCGCTGCCGACGATGCCAATGACCGGCGCCACACTCATGCCAGACGCTCGGCGCGGAAACGGTAAGGCGTACCCAGCGCCGCAGGTGCGGCGGCCAATACGTCGAACTCTTCCACACCGGTAGCCAGGGTCGCTTCCAGCGCCGCGTGCACGCCGGCAATGGCGCGCCCCACGCAGTCCTCGAAACTGTGGCCCTTGAGCAGGAACGCGACCAGCAGCGACATCAGCACATCACCGGTACCGGCCACGTCCACCGGCAGGTGCGGCGAGGTCCAGCGCCAGATCTGTTCGCGGCCGATCGCCAGCGTGACCAGCTCACCCGGGTCACCAGACACCGAATGCGCGATCACCCATTCCGGTCCGCGCTCGAGCAGCTTGCGCGAGGCGGCGATGGCATCGTCCTGTTCCAGTGCGGGCATGCCGGTCAGGCGACCCAGCTCGAAGGCATTGGGCGTGACCAGCCAGGCATGCGGCAGCAGGCGTTCGCTGAAGATGGTTTCCAGCCCGGGTTCGACATAGGGGCCGGTGTGGGTATCGCCAATCACCGGATCCAGGCAGTAGCGCAGCTGCGGTGCCTGCGGCAGTACCTCATCCAGCCAATCGGCAAACGCGGCGCCGTTGGCGACGCTGCCGAAGTAACCGGATACCAGCGCGCCGGCACGCTGCGGCAAGCCGCGCTCGGTTGCGCCCTGCAGCAGTTCGGCAAACCAGTCCGCGGGCAGTACGCGGCCGCGCAAGGTGTTGTAGAACGGCGCATTACTCAGCAAGGTGGTGGGAATTTCGGCAACGCGCAACCCCAGGGCGCGCAACGGCGGCACGGCGGCACTGTTGCCGGCGTGGCCGTAGACCAGTTGGGATTGCACGGAAATCACGTCCACCGGCGACGGCCCATCCGGGCGTTGCCGACGACCGTGCACGAGATGGCTGTGGTCGACTTCGTTCATCGCCCTATTCTACGACCGCAGCGCAAGGCCCGAGCGCATACGCTTGCGCGCGCAACCAATAGTGTTGGGCATAACGATAAAAGCCGCAGCAAGCTGCGGCTTTTACGTAGAAACCTGCACAAAAGCACAAATCCGGTAGTGCCGAGCCATGCTCGGCAATGGGGCTTTACCGGTAAGGCCTCTGCCGAGCGTGGCTCGGCGCTACATGTCTGGCTTTGCTGGTAAGGCCTCTGCCGAGCATGGCTCGGCACTACAGGTGGAGCTGATGCCGAGCGTGGCTCGGCACTACATGAGGCTTCAGGACTTCATGCGTTCCCAGAAGCCCTTGACGCCGTCGATGAAGGTCGCCGACTTCGGTGAGTGCTTGCGCGCTTCCTCGCCGACGAAGGTGGCTTCGAACTGCTCCAGCAGCTTGCGCTGCTCGGCGGTCAGGTTGACCGGGGTTTCCACCACGATGCGGCAGTACAGGTCGCCCTCGGTGCGGCTGCGCACCGACTTGACGCCCTTGCCGCGCAGGCGGAACAGCTTGCCGGTCTGGGTCTCGGCCGGGATGCGGATTTCCGCTTCACCGCCCAGTGTTGCCACGCGGATCGCGTCGCCCAACGCGGCCTGCGAGATGCGCACCGGCACTTCGCAGTGCAGGTCGTCACCGTCACGGGTAAAGATCGCATGCTCGCGCACACGCACTTCCACATACAGATCGCCTGCCGGTGCACCGGCCGGGCCGGCTTCGCCCTCGCCCTGCAGGCGGATGCGGTCGCCGGTATCCACGCCTGCCGGCACCTTGACCGACAACACCTTGTCTTCCTCGACACGGCCGTTGCCGTGGCAGGTCTTGCAGGGCTTGCTGATGATCTGGCCGCGGCCGTCACAGTTGTGGCAGGCCTGCTGCATGGCAAAGATGCCACGCTGCACGCGCACCTGGCCGCGACCACCACAGACGTTGCAGGTCTCGACCTTGCGGTCTTCCGAACCGGTGCCGTCGCAATCGCCGCACTCGGCCAGGGTCGGGATCTCGATGCGGCGCTCGACGCCGGCCACCGCTTCTTCCAGGTCCAGCTCCATCACGTAGCCGATGTCGGCGCCGCGACGCGGCTGGCGCGGACCGCCGCCACCTCCGCCAAAGATATTGCCGAAGATGTCGCCGAAAATATCGTTCATGTCCGGACCACCGGCACCGCCACCGCCCATGCCGTGCTCGAAAGCGGCGTGGCCGTGGGCGTCATACATGCGCCGCTTGTTGCCGTCGGACAGGGTTTCGTAGGCCTCCTTGCATTCCTTGAAGGCAGCTTCAGCGGCGGCATCGCCCGGGTTGCGGTCCGGATGGTGCTTCATCGCGCAACGGCGATAGGCCTTCTTCAGCTCTTCGTCGGTAGCGGTGCGGGCTACGCCCAGTACTTCGTAATAATCGCGCTTGCTCATGCTCTTCTCTCCCTCCCCCTCCAGGGGAGGGCCAGGGTGTCCGTTCGTAAACAACACAAAGGTCCGGGGCCGTCAGGCAACCCGGACCCTCACCCCAACCTCTCTCCCGGCGGGAGAGAGGTCATGGATCATCAGGACTTCTTGTCGTCCTTGACTTCGGTGAACTCGGCGTCCACCACGTCGTCGTTGGACGGGCCACCGGCGTCGCCGCCGGCTGCCGGGCCAGCCTGGTCACCGGCCGAAGCAGCGGCAAACAGCGCCTGGCCAGCTTCTTCCAGCGACTTCGACTTGGCTTCGATCTGTGCCTTGTCGTCGCCCTTCATCGCGGTTTCCAGATCGGACAATGCAGCCTCGACCTTGCCGATGACGTCGCCGCCAACCTTGCTGCCATGCTCGGTGATGGCGCTGCGGGTGGCGTGGATCAGGCCGTCGGCCTGGTTGCGGGCCTGGACCAGTTCCTGGAACTTCTTGTCCTCTTCGCGGTTGGCTTCCGCGTCGGCGACCATGCGTGCGATCTCGTCCTCGGACAGACCCGAACCGGCCTTGATCTCGACCTTCTGTTCCTTGTTGGTCTTCTTGTCCTTGGCCGACACGTGCAGGATGCCGTTGGCGTCGATGTCGAAGGACACTTCCACCTGCGGCA